>MKWU01000286.1_pt1 | contig 95513 bp, 89 predicted proteins | sample 809101 | NCBI WGS metagenome assembly MKWU01 (sample SAMN05860141, study PRJNA318959) | sponge metagenome | host: Aplysina aerophoba | place: Slovenia: Piran, Adriatic Sea, Gulf of Piran | collected 2013-05-07
CCTCAAGTCCACCACGTTCAGCGGGCGGCGCCTGACCCGGCGCCAGATCGCCGACATCCAGGAGACGGTGGCGTTGAGCCCGGCCCTGAGCCGCAACGAGCTTTCCAAGACGATCTGCGAGCACCTGAACTGGACCACCCCGAAGGGCGCTTACCGGGTCGCGGCCTGCCTGCGCATGCTGGAGAGTCTGGAGGAATGCGGGGTCCTGACCCTGCCGGCGAAGCGGAACACGATCCCCGGGGCCCGGACGCCAATCGCCCACACCGGGCGCTCCGACCCCGGGCCCGAGATCGATTGCACACTGGCCCAGTTGGAGCCGCTGTCGCTCCGGCCGGCGACGGAGGAGCGGGATATCGCCGACTGGAACGAGCTGGTCGACCGGCACCACGGCCTCGGCTGTCCGCGCCCGTTCGGCCCGCACCTGCGCTGGTTCGTTCTCGACAGGGACGGCCGACGCCTCGGCTGCCTGCTGTTCGAGGCGGCGGCGAAGTCGCTGCCCGCCCGCGACGCGTGGGTCGGATGGAACGAGAAGGACCGCGACCGCCGGCTGCATCTGGCGGTGTCGAACAGCCGGTTCCTGATCTTCCCCTGGGTCCGGGTAGACAATCTTGCCTCGAAGGCCCTTTCCATGGCGGCGCGTCAGCTTCCCGGCGAGTGGCAGGAGCGCCATGGATGCCGGCCGGTCCTGTGCGAGACCTTCGTGGATCCGACCTGTTTCGACGGCGCCTGTTACCGGGCCGCCAACTGGACCGTGATCGGCATGACGGCCGGACGGCGAAGCGGACGCCGGGCCAAGCCGGCAAAGCAGATACTCGTCCTTCCGCTCGACCCCGGCTTCCACGCGGTGCTGAAGGGCGAGAGCAAGACGCCGCCGCGCCGCAAGCCCCCGGCGCCAGCGCTCGACGATCCCTACGTCGCGATGTGGATGAAGATCGTCGATGCGGCCGGGGAACTCGCCGCCGCGCACGACCGCCAATGGATGAAGCGCAAGCGGATCCTGGACAGCCTGATCGTCGTGCTGTTCGTGTTCCGGCTCGTCCTGTCGCGCGGCGACAAGGGCTATGCGACCGTCCTCGCCGAGCTGTGGGGCCAGTGCCGCAAGCTCGGCATCGCCCTGCCACAGCGCGAGCCCGTCGCCGCCTCGTCGATCTGCAAGGCCCGCGCAAAGGTCCACGAGGACCTGTTCCTCGACCTGCACCGCGAGATCCTCCGCCACGACCGCGCCGACCGGCGGTGGAAGGGCCATCGCACCTTCGCCGTCGACGGAACCAAGATGAACCTGCCTCGCCCGCTGGTCGAGGCCGGCTACCGACTGCCCACCCCGGTGGCCCACTACCCGCAGGGCCTGGTGTCCTGCCTCTACCGGCTGGACACCGGGACGCCGGTCGACTTCAGCCTGTCGGCCGACGCCGACGAGCGCGCCGCCGCGCTCGCCCATCTCGACGCCGTGGAGCCAGGCGACATCGTGGTCTTCGACCGCGGATACTTCTCGCATGTACTCCTGCATGCCGTGGTGTGGCGCGGCGCGCACCCGGTCTTCCGGCTCCCTCGCAACTCCGGCTTCGACGACTTCATCGCCGGCGATCTCGACGACACCATGGTGTCCGCCGTGCCCAAGGAGCACCCGCGGGCCCGGCTCCGCGCCGCTTTCCCCGGGAGACGGATCGACCCGGTCGACCTGCGGTTGGTCCGCTACACGCACCGAGACAGCGAATATGTGCTCGCCACCACTCTCACGGACACCGGCAAATACACGCTCGACGATCTCTCCGACCTCTACCACGGACGCTGGGGCATCGAAGAGCTGTTCCGGATCTCCAAGACGGTCATCGCAGTGGACGAGTTCCACAGCCGCACCGAGCGGGGCATCCGCCAGGAACTGTACGCCCACTTCAACCTGATCGCCATGACGCGCCTGCTCTCGAACCGCGGCGACGGCCTGCTGGAGGAGAGGCGCGCGACCGGCGCGGAGAAAATGACGGTCAACTTCAAGAACGCCCTGGCAATCATGGCGGCGAACCTGGAGGAGCTGGTGCTGATGCGCGCCGCGGTCCTCGCCGAAACCGTGACATGGATGGCGCAGCGGGCCCTCGCGGTGCGCAGCCGGTTGCGACCGGGACGGCTCTATCCGAGAAGATCGATGAAGCCGGTCAACAAGTGGATCAGAAGGAGACGCGCCGCAGCGTGACCCGCACGAGTGAGGGCCAACGCCGCAACCATCCGCCTCGAAGGAGCACGACTCCTTAAGGAAACGCCGTCTAACCATTAAGGAAATGCCATTGGGAGGACGTGGCCCTCGCCATCGTCTTCCTGCTGTCGGAGGCGTCGAGCTACATGACCGGGAGCGAACTCGTGGTCGATCACGGCATGACTGCGGGGGTGTAATGGCCATGCGGATCACGACGACACTGCGGCAGGATGATCTCGGGCGGGTGCCCGATGCCGTCAGGCGAGCCGAAGCGGACGGCTACGACGGCATCATCACCATGGAGAACCGGCACGACCCGTTCATGGCGCTTGCGGTCGCCGCGACCTCGTCGAGTCGTATCGGGCTCGGAACCGCGGTCGCCATCGCCTTCCCGCGCAGTCCGATGGTCGTGGCCAATACCTGCTGGGACCTCCAACGGGCGTCTCGCGGCCGGTTCGTGCTCGGGATCGGCCCGCAGATCCGGCCGCACAACGAGCGGCGCTTCTCCGTTGCCTGGTCGCCTCCCGTCCCGCGGCTGCGCGAATACGTACAAGCCCTTCGCGCAATCTGGCGGTGCTGGGAAACCGGAGAGAGACTGCGCTTCGAGGGCGAACACTACCGGTTCAGCCTGATGACCCCGAACTTCGTGCCCGGACCGACCGGTTGCCCGACACCGCGGGTCAACATCGCCGCTGTCGGGCCAAACTCGCTGCGGCTGGCCGGCGAGGTCGCCGATGGCGTGCACCTGCATCCGTTCTGCACCCGCCGCTACCTGGAAGAGGTCTGTCTGCCGCGCATGGCGGCGGGCATGGCGGCGGGCGGGCGCAGCCGCGAGGACTTCGAGATCGCGGGTGGCGGGTTCATCGCCACCGGTGCGACGGACGCCGAGGTGGCGTCGGCGGTCGAACAGGTGCGCACCCGGGTCGCGTTCTACGGGTCGACCCCCGGATACTGGCCGGTGCTGGAGCTGCACGGGCTGGCCGAGCTCGGGCGCAAGCTGAACCGCATGACCAGGGAGGGTGAGTGGGAGCGGATGGCGCGGGAAGTCAGCGATGACACGGTGCGGCTGTTTGCCGTGGTCGGACGACACGACGAGCTGGCGCAGGAGATCAGGGAACGGTTCTGCGGCCTGGTGGACACCATTCACTCGAGCATGTCCATGGACATGCGCCCGGCACTTCCACCCGATTTGATCCAGGAAATCCGGCGGCTGCCGGCGGCATACTGCGGCGGCTGACAGTCGCGATACACGCACCTGCAGACGTCTGTTACACTCGCGACACCACAATCACGGAGGGTCATTGCCATGGCGGCAGTTCAGGCTGACAGCGCGGATCGGACGCTCGTTGAACGGGCAACCCGGGTGCTCCCGGCGGGCAGTTTCGGCAACCTGTCCGGCTCGATCATCATCCGCGAGGGCCAGGCCGGCCGGGTTCGGGACGTGCACGGCAGGGAGTATGTCGACTACCTGCTCGGATCGGGTCCCATGTTCATCGGTCACTGCCATCCCGAGGTCATGGCGGCGGTGCAGCAACAGATCCCGCGCGGCACCACCTTCTTTGCCAACAACGAGCACGGGATCAGGCTGGCGGAACGGATCTGCGACGCCATGGCATGCGCCGACATGGTGCGGTTCGTGAGCGCGGGTTCAGAGGCGACCCTGTATGCCATGCGTGCCGCCCGCGCGCACCGCAAGCGCGACAAGATCCTCAAGTTCGAGGGTGGTTTCCACGGCATGAGCGACTATTCGCTGCAGAGTCTCGCCCCCCGCCGTCTCTCGAACTTTCCGAACGCCGTCGCCGACTCCGCGGGCATTCCCGCCCGGATCAGCGACGAGGTCCTGATCGCTCCCTTCAACGACGCCGAAACCGTTCGCAGCCTGATCGAGGAGCATCACGACGAACTCGGCGGCGTGATCGTCGAGGCATTCCAGCGGCTGATCCCGCCGAAGCCGGGCTTCCTGGAAGCCCTGCGGGAGATTACGTCACGCTACGAAATCCCGTTGATCTTCGATGAGATCGTCACCGGGTTCCGCTTTGCCTACGGCGGCGCGCAGGAGTACTACGGCGTCACCCCCGACATGTGCACCCTCGGCAAGATCGTCGGCGGCGGCTTCCCGTTGGCGGCCGTGTGCGGAAGCGCCGAACTGATGGCGCATTTCGACCGCTCGGCCGTGGGCGAGGACGATTTCCTGCCACAGATCGGCACGCTTTCGGGCAACCCGGTCGCCGCGGTCGCCGGTCTCGCGACCCTGGACGTGCTGGAACGCCCGGGGAGCTACGAGAAGGTATTCGACACCGGACGCAGGCTGATGCAGGGGCTTTCCCAGGCGATGAACGCGGCCGGCCACACACACCGCATCGTCGGCGAACCGCCGCTCTTCGACATCCAGTTTACCGACGGCCCGGTCGAGAACTACCGCGGCATGTTCGCCGCGGATGCCGGCAAGCTGCAGAAGTTCAACGCCCTGCTGCTTGAACGCGGCGTGCTGAAGGGCGACAGCAAGTTCTATGTCGGTCTTGCGCACGACGAGGCGGACATCGAGCTGACCCTGGACGCCTTTGCCTCGGCCGCCCGGGTACTTCCTGTCACCTGACGGCAACGCCGTACCGAACCGGAGACCCGCCCGTGGCCGCCGAACCCTACGACTTCATCATCGTCGGCGCCGGTTCTGCCGGCGCCGCGCTTGCGAACCGGCTGTCGGAAAACCCACGCTGGCGGGTGCTGCTGCTCGAGGCCGGCGCACGCACTCACCCCTACTCGCGCATCCCGGTGAGTTTCGGGCTGCTGATCGACCACGCGACCGCAAACTGGCGCTACAGTTCCGAGCCGGAGGAGCACACCGCCAACAGGCGCATCCCGGTCCCGCGCGGCAGGCTGCTCGGCGGATCCAGTTCCATCAACGGGCTGGTGTTCGTGCGCGGCCAGCCGCTCGACTACAATACCTGGCGCCAGATGGGCAATCCGGGCTGGAGCTTCCAGGACGTGCTGCCAGTGTTCCAGCGCCTGGAACACTACGAGCATGGCGCCGACGAACTGCGATCCCAGGGCGGCCCGCTCCGGGTCAGCGAGGCCACCGACGAGGGGCCGCTCTACGACGCGCTGCGGTCAGCCGCAAGCGAACTCGGGTTCGCGCACAACCCCGACTACAACGGCGCGAGCCAGGAAGGCATCGTTCGTACCCAGACCACGATCAGTCGCGGCGTACGCCAGAGCACGGCCCGTTGCTACCTGCAGCCGATCCGCAACCGCCGCAACCTGCACATCGAGACCAGGGCCCATTCCGAACGGCTGCTGCTGGAAGGAACCAGGTGCACCGGTGTCGTCTATCGTCAGGACGGGATAGAGATCGAGGCAACATGCACGCGCGAGGTGATCGTGTGCGCCGGCGCGGTGGCCACTCCGCAGCTGCTCGAGCTGTCGGGAATCGGGCGTCCGGACGTGTTGTCCGAACACGGGATCGAGGTCCGCCATGAAATTGCGGGGGTCGGAGAGAACCTGCGCGATCACATCAACGCCCGGACCCAGTTCCACATGAAGCGGTCGGAACTGTCATACAACCAGCGCATGAAGGGAATCGGGCCGGCGATCCAGGTCATGGAGTACCTGATCCGCCAGCGCGGCTTCCTCAGCCTGCCGTCGGCCCCGATGCTGGCGTTTCTGAAGACCCGGCCACAGATGGAAACGCCGGACGTGCAGATGCACATCGTGCCCTACGCGGTCAAGAACCCGAAAAAGCGGCAGCTGCACGACTTCCCGGCGATGACGGTCTCGGTGTACCAGCTGCGCCCCGAGAGCCTCGGGTCGATCCACATCAAGTCTCCCGATCCGAGGGATCATCCGGCAATCCGGTTCAACTTCCTGACCGACCCGATCGATCGCGACACCATACTCGGAGGGTTCCGCCTGATCCGCAGAATCATGGATACCGAGGCGATGAAGTCCGTTCGCGGTGACGAATACTCACCTGGGACCGATGTGCAGAGTGACGACGAGATCCTCGACTACATCCGCAGCACCGCGGAGACCGCGTACCATCCCATTGGCACGTGCCGCATGGGTCCCGGGCCTCTTGGCGTGGTTGACGAAAGACTGCGGGTGCGCGGACTCGACGGGCTGCGGATCGCGGACGCCTCCATCATGCCGACCATGGTCTCCGGCAACACCAACGGTGCCTGCATCATGATCGGCGAGAAGGCCTCGGACATGATCCGGGAGGATCACCCGACGCCCTGAACCGGGCCGGTTACCCGGGAGGTGCCGGAAGGTTGGTGCGAATCGGGTCGCGGCCGTCCCAGTCGGACGCGATCCGTTCCATCGCCTCGAACTGGTACAGCCGGTAGTCGGTGCACTCGGCGAATTCGATGCAGGTCCCGTGGTGACCGGCAGTCTGGTAGTACACGAACCGACCCCTGCCCGCGATATCGCCCTGCTGTCCGATCACCAGCCCCTGATCCCGGGCCTTCCGCATCGCCTGTTCGTAGTCGTCCGGCCAGTAGGCGACATGCTGCAGCCCCTCCTGCCCCGCGTCGAGGTACTCGAGGTACATTGACGGTTCGCGGTTTCGCTGCTGGATCAGTTCGACCTGGGCCGAACCCGAGAACGCAAGCGCAATGGACATCTCGGGCTGCGAAGCCTCGCCGCGGAAGGTGAACGCGCGCAACGGCACCCGTTCAATGTAGAAGAACGGACCGACGCCGTTGACCTCGATCCAGTAGCGCATCGCCGCCTCGATGTCCCGGACCACGTATCCGAGCTGCCGAAGGGATCCGAACACCCTGCTCATGGCACCACCATCCCCGGTTTCCTATCCTGCGTCGCGCAACGCCTGTTCCAGGAACTGCAGGGTCTGTCTCGCGAACAGCCACATGTTCTCCTCCCGGTCCGCGAGCCCGGTCTCCAGCGTCATCACCTGGTTGACCGGACCGGCAACGGCGATGCAGCTGTGGCCGGCGGCGTCTCCGTACCGGTTGCCGGTCGGGCCCGCCGCCCCGGTCTCCGCGATACCCCAAACGGTGCCCAGGCGTCGCCGTATCGCCTGTGCCGCGAGTTCGGCGTACGGCTCGCTCGACGACCGCACGCCCGGGTGATCGTCGAAGTCGATCTCGAGCAGGATCTCGCGCGCCCGGTGGGTGTAGATCACGCCACCGCCCATGAACCACGCCGAGGCGCCCGGGATCGAGAGCAGGGCTGCCGAAACGATGCCGCCACTTGACGATTCCGAAACCGCCACTGTTTCGCCGCGCGTCCTGAGCAGCGCTCCGACCTCGGCGGCCATGGTCGAGAGTACGGTCATCCGCTGTCCTCCCCCGGTTCCCGGCCCAACCCTACCCGAGTCCGCGCCTGCCCATCAATCGCCGCCTCCAGGTCGCCGACCAGGTCGTCGATGTGTTCGATACCAACCGAAAGTCTGAGCAGGTCCGGTGGAACCGGCGTCCCCTCGCCCTCGATCGATGCCCGGTGCTCGATCAAGCTCTCGACGCCGCCGAGCGACGTCGCCCGCTTGAACACCCGGACCCGCGCAGCCACTTGCCGTGCCTCGCTCTCACCCCCCGCCAGCCTGATCGACAACATGCCGCCGAAACCGCCCTGCATCTGGCGCCGGGCCACCTCGTGGTCGGGAGCCGAGCCGAGACCCGGGTAGAGAACCGACCGCAGCCGCGGGTGGTTCTCGAAGTGACGGGCCAGCGCGAGCGCGCTCTGCGAACACTGCCGGACCCGCAGGTGCAGGGTGCGCATGCCACGCAGCATGAGCCAGGCCTCGAACGGACCGAGCACGGCTCCCTGCATGGCGCGCAACCGGACAAGCTCGGCCCAGAAACCGTCCTCGCGTGCCGTGACCAGCACCCCGGCGAGGACGTCACCATGACCGTTCAGGTACTTGGTGCCAGAATGCATGACCAGGTCCGCGCCGTGTTCGATCGGCCTGGTGAGCAGCGGAGTGGCGACCGTCGAGTCAACGACAAGACGCGCTCCGGCGGCATGCGCGCAGGCGGCGGTGGCCGCGATATCAGTACAGCGGAAGGTCGGGTTGGCCGGTGTCTCAATCCAGACCAGCCTGGTTTCGTCCGGCCTGATCAGCCCCGGGATGTCATCGGGGTGCTCGGCCATGGATACCCGAATGGTTCCGCGACGGTCCTGGTCAAAGAGCCAGGAGCGCACCCCCCAGTACATTGTGGCCTGGGTCACCACGTGGGAGCCGGGCGGCAGGGCCATGAACGGCAGGGTGGCGGCGGCCATGCCGGAACTGAACACCAGCGCCCCCGCACCGTCCTCGAGTTCGGCAAGCAGACCTTCTAGCACGGACCATGTCGGTGATGACGACCTCGAATAGCTGTACCCGCGCGGGTAGTCCCTGTCCGGATCGCGTTCGAAGGTGGTCGAGAGGTGAATGGGCGGTGCGAGCGCGCCGGTCGTCTCGTCGACATGTCCCAGCACCTGCGCGATCAGCGTTTCCGGCCGTGCCTTCATGCCAGGTTCTCCCGGGCGGACTGGACGCAGACAGGATCTGCATCGGTGTCCCGGAGTAGCACATGCGACAGTCGGGTGCACTCCGCCCGGGCGGAGTGCTACCCTCCGGCAGGCCAGTGTGCAGGGAGACGGCTCATGCCGACCCGTATCCGGCATGGCGGGCATGCCGCGGACCACCCTCGATGAGCCACCGGCCCAAGGCTGGGCCCGGAGCGTCGCTGTTCGATCATGCGAGTCTCCTCGAGCGATCGAGCAGTGACATCCTTCCCGACCGTGCGGGAATGCTCTCCGACCGGCAGCTGGTTGAAGCCATCTCGACAGGTGACGAGCGGTTCGACGCGATCGACCTCTGTTCCGAGGTCAGGCGCAGGCGAGTAATCGGCGCCCTGCCGGCGCTGGTGCATCTGTGGAACCGACTGGTCCCGTTCGGCGAGAAACGCCTCCATCCGGTCCAGAGCGAAATTCTGACGATCCTCGAGGAGGCCGATGACCCGGACGCGGGGCGGATTCTGGCCAACATCCTGAAACGGCCGGAGCTCGTCGGCGCACTGCTTGCACGGACCCTGCAGGCCGCGGTCCTGCGCAGGCAGCATGTCGATGCCGAGACGCTGTGCGGCTGGTGCGAGGAGTCCGACCCGCGGATCCGCGAGGCCGCCTACAGTCTCGCCGCGCTCGCCGTGCGTGCAGGATCCCGGCTTGTCCGGCAGATCGAGGCGGGGCTTGACGACCGTGACCCGCAGGTGCGCCGCGCGGCCAGGATCGCGATGGCGCACCGGAACAACGCGGCAGTACGCGCGCCGCTGTTGCAGGATCTTGAAGCGAACCCAGACCGCGCGGTCATCCTGGCGCTCGGGGTGATTGCCGACGATGAGGTAGCGATCCGCCTCGGTCAGCTGGCGGACAGGGACCCGTCATTCCGCGACGTCGTGATCGAGGTGCTCGAGACCGTCGACAGCGACCGTGCGCCGCGAATTCTCGCCCGGCTCAAAGGAGACAGTGAACGATCAGCCGGTCAGACGGCAGCAGGCAAGTGATGTCACCGCGTCCGCAACCGCACGCACCGCCCTGTCATCGGCGTTGCGCACCAGGTTTCCCGCTTCGTCGAAGGCTGTCGCCGCGTTGGTGACGGCGTGCTGCTGGGGCACCAGGATCATGCCGATGTTGCCGAGGATGGCCCGCAGGTGAACCAGTCCCCTCAGACCGCCCAGGCCGCCGGGGGCGGCGGACACCAGTCCCGCGACCTTCCCGCGGAACGCGACAAGACCCGGCGTATCCCCGTCCGGGCGCGAAATCCAGTCGATGCTGTTCTTGAGCAGCGGTGAGATCGAGCTGTTGTACTCGGGTGACGCGATGATGAGACCGTCCTGCCGGACGAGGAGGTTCCGCAGGCGCCTGGCGGTTTCCGGAACCCCGTTCTCCGCCTCGTCATCTCCGTCGTAGATCGCAAGCCGATGGTCCGCCAGGTCGACGACGGTCACGCATGCACCGAGTTCCCGGGCGTGACGGGCGGCCACCAGTGCGAGCTTCCGGTTGAGCGACCCCTTGCGCGCACTCCCGGCGAACACCGCAATCCGGCCCTTCTGTTCCATGTTGCCATCTCCGTTCCGGCGTGCCGCCGACCGATCCTCGCCAGGCGGCCCCGATACCTCCCCCTTCCCGATCAGGCAATCCCGAAAGGGCGGGATCGGTCGTTCCCCGTTTCATCGTCTTCTTGCCAGCGCCACTGCCTTATCGAAGGACCGTTGACGATCCCGCAGCCCGGGCGAGCGATGCGGAGCGCCCGGAGACGCCTTGCGGACCGGCTTGACGATTGGGCGCCGCCGGCCGGACCCTCGCCCTGGCCCGCCTGTTGCACGCCCGGGGATCGTGCCTGATTGTCGAAGATGCGCAGGACACATCCCCTGCCTCCATGCAGCTGCCGCGGGCGGTCTGATCAGCCCGGGAACATTGAATGTGATGCTCATGATCCCGAACACGGTTTACCGGTCGCCGAACAGCACGGCACCCACCGCCGACACTCCGGCCGGCCTGCTGAAGGTCCCGGCCGCAAGGGCCTGGACCGTGCAGGTTCTCGCCGCTCTCCTCCTCGCGATACTTCTGTCGAGTGCCCGTACGCACGCCGAAAGCATCGGCTTCCGCGACTTGCGGATGCAGAGTGACGGCGAACACATGGTGGCGGCCGTCTGGTATCCGACCGACGTTGCGGACGGGCAAACCGTCGAGGGGCCGTTCCCGATGACGGCGGTACGGAACGCTCCGCTTGCCGAGGGACACTTCGGCCTGGTCCTGATTTCCCACGGCACCGGCGGCCATCGCCTGGGCCATCGCGGCACGGCCATCCGGCTGGCCCGGGCCGGTTATGTCGTGGCGGCGCCGGAGCACGGCGGCGACAACTGGCGCGATGCTCGCTACAGCGGGACCGCGGAGAACTGGGTACGCCGCCCGCGCCAGTTGCGCGCCCTGCTGGACCGGCTGCTCGGGGATCGCGAATTCGACATGCGCATCGATCCGGCACGCATCGCCGCCATCGGCCATTCGGCCGGTGGCTACAGCGTGCTTGCCCTGATCGGCGGGAGGGCAGACATGCGGGTTCTGGCAAGCCACTGTACTCGCTTTCGCGACCGCGATCCGGTTTTCTGCAGCTACGGCCGACCCGGCGGGACGACCGGCGGCTTGCTGCCCGACCTGACCGACCGGCGGATCCGTGCCGCAGTCGCCGTTGCGCCGACCGGCGCCCTGTTCGGGCCCGGCGCCTTCCCGCAGGTGACGGTGCCGGTGCAGATCCATCGCCTCGGCCGTGACCGGGTGCTTCGCCGGCCATGGCACGAAGACAACATCATGCGCCTGCTGGGCGACGGCGAGCGACCTGTCCTCCATCCCGAGGCGCACCACTTCGCCTTCATCGCGCCCTTCCCGGCCAGCCTGATCGACGAAGTCGGCGAACCTGCACGGGACCCGCCGGGTTTCGACCGCAAGGCCTTCCTGTCCCGGATCGAGAGCCGGATTCTGGACTTCCTGACCTCCGCGCTCGCCTCCGAATGACCAACCAGGTGTCGGGACACCGGCCAGGCCGGTTCCGGGAAACGGGAACGGATCCCGATGATACGAGGGACCGCCTTCTTGCCGTCATTCGGTCGCCAGGCGCAGTCCGATCAACCCGAGAACGATGAAGATGATGCTCACGACCCTGAGCGCGGACAGCTGTTCGCCGAACAGCACGACGCCGGCCACGAACGCGCCGGCGGCACCGACGCCGGTCCAGACCGCGTAGCTGGTGCCGAGGGGAAGCGCCTTCATCGCGTACGCCAGAAGCCAGAACGAGGCGCCGGCCGTGCAGAACGTCACGATCGACGGGACGATTCTGGTAAAGCCGTCCGACTGCTTCATGGCGGTGGCCCACACGACTTCAAGAGCACCAGCAAAAATCAGCGCGATCCAATGCATCAGGTCCTTGTCCCCGGTCCAGTGATTGCCGGACCCGCTGTCCTACCCGAACGAGAGCGAAACTATACCGCGCCTGGCCGAACGTGAACTGTCCAGGCCAACCGTGACACCCGGCGGACGCCGGTCCCGGTCCGGTCCCGGTCGAAAAGCACGAGGTGTACGCGCGGGCGCTCCAGCGTCACCCGACTGTTCCGCAACCTGTCTTCCGGCGAACGGTTCCACGGTCCCGCAGCCGTTCCGGGGCCCGGAACCGTCGAGCCGGCAGCGGTGGCCCGTCGTCGTGAACCCGAGGATCTGGGAAACCGTCGGCACCATCGACGGCCGGTTTTCCTGCCGGACCTCCGGCACCCAAAGGTTTCCCGCGCATTCAGCCACGACGGACCGGACCAGAGGCCCGCAAACCGGGGGCCGGGTGCTGTCAACCGGATCGACGGTCTCACATGCGCCGACGCGCGAGCAGGAGCGCCACAACACCGATGGCGAGCAGTCCGAGCAAGGCACCGATGCCGGCTTCCCACTCCCTCACCGGGGAGCCCGGAAACAACAGGTCAGGGAACCGCAGCAGCGGCAGGGTGAGGATGAGTGACCAGGTCGGTGCCGGTCCGGGCGGGGCCTGGAACGCCGCGAGCTGACCAAGCCCGTGCACGATGCAGATCCATGCAACCCAGATCGCCGGCCTGACCCGCTCTCCCGGCGTGAGGTCGACGACGATTCTCCACAGCACGATATCGCGCACCACGTACAGCTGGACTACGAGGAAGAGCACGCCACTCGCTTCCCCGACGATCCCGGAGAAACGGATGGCGGCAACGAGTGCGGCCGCCGTTGACAGGATCACTGCCGCGCCCGGCGGCGAGAGGGCCGCCAGATGGAACCCGGCCCGTCGGGGAGCGCCGCTGAAACACGGAACGAGATAGGCGAGCGCGGCCGTGACCAACCACGCGGAGCCAGGGTTCCCGTAGATGCAGCCGAGAGCCCAGCCGCCGGCCACGATACTGACGGTAAACACCGGCAACCCCGGCAGCGACCGCCATGCTCCCGGTGCAAGGGCGGATGCTGCCAGCAGGAGCAGACCAGCACCGAACAGTCCGGTACGCAGTTCGCTCGAAAGCAGGTCGCCGAGTGACGGCAACCCCGCCGGCCGGACCTGTTCAAGCGCCAGTGCGACATGCACGCCGGCAAGCAGCACCAGGGCCGACGTGCCGACGATCCTGGCCGGAGCGGTGTTGTCGCGCCAGTTGCGCCAGGTCCCGATTGCGACCGGCAGGGCAATTGTCCACGTGCCCGCAACCAGCAGCAGCGAGGGGTCCCGGCCGAGTGCCAGCATGGCAACGGCCCCGATCCCGGTGATGAGCACCGGGAAGGCCATGGACGCCAGCAGCCTGGCAAGATGCGGTGCCGATCCGGACCGGACCGGGGCCATCCCGGCGATCACTGTCCACGACGCGCCCACGAACCACAGCACGACCAGGGGCGCCCACGGATCATCCAGGGCGAGGCCGCCGACTCCCGCCAGCACGCCGGTGATCGCCGCGAGGGTGAAGATGCGCAGGGCCGAGAGTTCTTCCTTCAGGATTTGCCCCACATCCGACGACCGCGACCGGGCGGACCGCGTCACCTCGGGTTCAACAGTCCGGTTCATCGCCCTCCCCGCTTCACGGAGTGTTTCTGCGACAGGTTCCCGACCCGGAACAGGGGCCGTCCGGGCGGGAAGACACGAACCCGAAGCGGCGTGCAGCCGGGGAACCCGCGAGCCATGGCCGCCGGCAGGGTGTCTCGCCGTCGGTCATGACGTACAGTGCCGGTCGCACGAGACGGAGCACTCCATGGACACCCTGACCGCGATGCGGCTCTACTGCGCCGTTGTCGAGAATGGTAGCCTCGCGGCGGCATCCCGCAGCCTGGGCATCTCGCCCTCGGTGGTCAGCAAGCAGCTCTCCAGGCTGGAAGACCGCCTGGGTGCCCGGCTTCTCAACCGCACCACGCGGCGGATCAGCGTGACCGAGGTCGGGTCGGCCTATTTTGACCGGTGCAAGCGGATCATTGCCGATGTCGACGAGGCGGAGGCGGCGGTCTCGCTGTCGCACTTGGCGCCGAGAGGGCTGCTGAAGATCACCGCGCCGACAACCTTCGCGCACCGCCATGTCACACCCCACCTGCCACAGTTCATCGAACTCTACCCTGAGGTCAGCATCCAGGTTCAGGTCCATGACCGCATCGCCGACCTTGTCGACGAGGGACTCGACCTCGCGATCCGCATTGCCCACCTCAAGGATTCGAGCCTCATCGCCCGTCGGCTGGCGCCCAACCACCGTTCGATCGTCGCGACCCCGGACTACCTGAAGCGCCGCGGCATTCCGGAATGCCCCGATGACCTCCTGGAACATGACCTCGTTACCTGGGGAGACGGCAATCCGATCAACGACTGGCACTTCGTGGTCAACGACAGGGAACAGGTGATCCGCACCCGCAGTACGGTTACGATCAACAACGGCGATTCGATCCTCGCCGCAGTCCTGGCGGGCAGCGGTCTCGCGATGCTGGCCTCGTTCATGACCGGCGAATACGTCCAGTCGGGCCGACTGCTTCCCGTACTTGACGAGTTCGTTCGCGAGGACGTGCCCATCTACGCGGTCTATCCGTCGACCCGGCACCTGTCTCCCAAGGTCCGCGCCTTCGTCGATTTCCTGGCCCGGACCTACGGCCCGGCCCCGTACTGGCTGCCGAACCGGGGATAGCGGCAGGCTCAGTCTCCGAGCCAGGCCACCGCTTCGATCTCGACCGTCATCCGCGGATCGACAAGCGCTGATACCTCGACCAGGGTCGACGCCGGCCTGTGATCGCCGAAGTAGGCAATCCGCATCGGGTTGATCGATTCCCGTTCCCGGATATCGGTCATGAACACCTGGACCTTGACCACCTGGTCGGGCCGACCGCCCGCGTGACGCAGGCAGTGGTCGATCGCGTCGAGCGCGATCCTGAACTGGCTGACGGTATCGTCGGGAATGGTGCCGTCCGCCGTCATCCCCGTCATGCCCGAAAGCCAGACCGTGTCTCCGGCACGTACCACGTGGCAGTAATGACTGACCGGCTCCTTTTCACCGGGAACCATATACCTCTCAATTGCCATCACCTTTCCTCCTTCAGCCGTCGCTCAGCCGGCAAGCCGCCCGCGCAGGATCTCGTTGACCAGCTGCGGGTTTGCCGTCCCGCGCGTCTGTTTCATGACCTGGCCGACAAAGAAGCCGAGCAATTTCACCTTGCCTGACCGATACTCCGCAACCTTGTCACCGTGCTCCGCCAGTACCGCGTCGACGAGTGCCGCGATCGCGGCCCCGTCCGACAGCTGTCGCAGGCCCCGTGCATCAACGATCGTTTCCGCCGCCTGGCCGGTCTCGAACATCTCCGCAAAAACGTCCTTGGCGCTGCGACCCGAGATCGTCCCGTCGGCAACGAGATCGATCAGTTCGCCGAGTGCGCCGGCGTCGACCGGGCTCTTCGACAGCGAAAGCCCCGCCCGGTTCAGTGCACCGAACAGTTCGGTCGTCAGCCAGTTCGCCGCGAGCCTCGCATCGCGACCATCCGCCAACGCCTCGTAGAACTCGGCGATTTCCGGTTCCGTGACCAGGAAGTCCGCTTCCGCTTCTCCGATCCCGTACTGCGCAACGAACCGGTTCCGGCGCGCGTCCGGCGACTCCGGCAGCGAGGCCGCAATTCCGGCGATGAAGTCCTCGGACAGTTCGAGCGGCAGCAGGTCCGGGTCCGGGAAGTAGCGGTAGTCGTGGGCGTCCTCCTTCGAGCGCATGGACCGGGTTTCACCCCGGTCGGCGTCGAACAGCCGGGTTTCCTGGATGATCGCGCCTCCGTCCTCCAGGACCTCGACCTGGCGGACCGCCTCGTACTCGATCGCCTGCTGGAGGAACCTGATCGAGTTCAGGTTCTTGATCTCGCACCGGGTGCCGAGTTCTCCGCCGGGACGGCGAACGGAAACATTGGCATCACACCGCAGCGATCCCTCCTGCATGTTGCCGTCGCAGGTCCCGAGGAACCGCAGCAGCGTGCGCAGCGTGCGCAGGCATGCCGCCGCCTCCGCTCCCGAGCGCAGGTCCGGACGCGAGACGATTTCCATGAGCGCCACGCCGGAACGGTTAAGATCGATCAGGCTTCGCGACGGATCCTGGTCGTGCATCGACTTGCCGGCATCCTGCTCGAGGTGGATGCGCTCAATGCCGACGACACGTTCCCCGTCCGCCGTGACGATCCTGAGCGACCCCTCGCCAACAATCGGACGAGTGTACTGGCTGATCTGGTAACCTTGGGGCAGATCCGGGTAGAAGTAGTTCTTGCGGTCGAACACGCTCACCCGGTTGATCTTCGCACCGAGACCGAGACCTGTCTTGACGGCCTGGCGGACACACTCCCGGTTGATCACCGGCAGCATTCCGGGCATGCCGGCGTCCACAAGCGAGACCTGGCTGTTCGGTTCGGCACCGAACCGGGTCGAGGCGCCGGAAAACAGCTTTGACTCGGACCGGACCTGGGCGTGAACCTCGAGGCCCACCACCACCTCCCAGTCGCCCGTGCTTCCGCTGATGAGCGTGGACATGTCACGCCCCTCCGCTCGGGCGGTGGGCAAACGCCGCCGCCTGCTCGAGCACGCCTGCAACCCTGAACACCGTCTCCTCGTCGAACATCCGCCCGATCAGTTGCAGGCCCAGCGGCAGGCCCCGGACCGAAAGACCGGCAGGCACCGAGATCGCCGGCAGTCCCGCGAGGCTGGATGGCACGGTGAAGACATCGTTCAGGTACATCCTGATCGGATCATCCTCGTGTTCCCCGATCGCGAAGGCATCCGAGGGAGCCGTGGGGGTCAGGATCGCGTCGACGCTGCCGAACGCCTCGTCGAAGTCGTTCCTGATGAGCGCCCGCACGCGCTGGGCCTTCAGGTAGTACGCGTCATAGTAGCCCTGCGAAAGCACGTAGGTGCCGATCAGGACCCGGCGGACCACTTCCTCGCCGAATCCCTGGCCGCGGGTATTCTCGTACATGTCTGCTGGCTCGTCGCCGGCGGCCCTGAGGCCGTAGCGCACCCCGTCGTACCGCGCGAGGTTGGAAGACGCCTCTGCAGGCGCGATGATGTAGTAGGCCGGCAACGCGTAGCGGGTGTGCGGCAGCGAGATCTCGACCAGTTCCGCACCGGCCTGCGCGAGTAGGTCACCGCCGCGTGTCCACAGTTCCTCGATCTCGCCCGGCATACCGTCGACCCGGTATTCGCGCGGCACGCCGATGCGCAGGCCACGCACGTCGCCGGTCAGCGCCGCCTCGAACTCCGGAACGGGAAGATTGGCGGAGGTCGAATCCCAGGGATCGTGTCCCGCCATCGCTCCCAGCATCACCGCACTGTCGCGAACGGTACGGGTCAGCGGACCGGCCTGGTCAAGCGACGAGGCAAAGGCGATGATGCCCCAGCGCGAACACCGTCCGTAACTGGGCTTCATGCCGACAATGCCGCAGAAACTGCCGGGCTGGCGGATCGATCCCCCGGTATCGGTCCCGGTGGCGGCAAGTGCGATCCGCGCGGCAACCGCCGCTGCGGATCCACCCGACGACCCGCCCGGGACAAGGCGGTCGCCGGCGCCGTCACCGGTGCGGTGCCACGGGTTCTCCACTGGACCGTGACAGCTGTTGACGTTGGCGGAGCCCATGGCGAACTCGTCCATGTTCAGCTTGCCAAGCAGGACCGCGCCGCTGCGCCACAGGTTCGCGGTCACGGTCGACTCGTAGGTCGGAACGAAGCCGGCGAGGATTCGCGAGGCCGCGGAGGTCGGGATCGAACGGGTGCAGAACAGGTCCTTGATGCCAACGGGAATACCCTCGAGCGCCCCGCCCTCGCCGCGCGCCCGACGCCGGTCCGAGGCCCCCGCCATCTCGAGCGCACGCTCGGGTGTGGGAGTCACGAAGCAGTTGAGACCGGCCCCGGCCTCCATCGCGTCGAGGTATGTCGCCGTCAGTTCGACCGACGAGACCTTGCGCGCGTCCAGCGCCTCGCGGGCTCCGGCAATATCGAGGTCGAGCAGCCCGGACATCACTCCACCACCTTCGGAACCGCAAAGTACCCGTCGACCCGGTCAGGCGCGTTGCTCAGCACGGCCTCCGCGTCCTTCCCGTCTGTCACACTGTCGGCCCTGGTCGGAAGCGCGTGTCCCGTAACGCTTGCCAGCGGCGCAACACTGCTTGTATCGACCTCGTTCAGCTGATCGATCCAGGCGAGAATGCCGTTGAGCTCTCCCACCATCTTTTCGAGCCTGTCCTCGTCAAGCCGGATACGGGCCAGCAGCGCCGTCTGCCTGACTGTTTCCCTGTCGAGTGACATGCGAACCTGCGATACCGGGTGCGTGGAACCGGCCGAGCCGGCGTTGCGTGCGGGTATGTACAGACAACCGACCGATCAACGCAACGGACCCGTGGCCGCGGAAGGTCGTCCGGGTGAAGCGGTAGCGGCGTGACCGCCATCCTGCATCCACATCCCTACGCACTGTCGGTCGCCCTTGCTCCCGGCCAGAGGCTGCTCGGCATCGATCCGGGGACCAGGATCATCGGCCTTGCCGTCTCGGACCCGTCGCTGACCATTGCGGCCTCTCTCGGCAGTATCCGGCGCGACCGCCTTTCCGCGGTGGCAGCCACGATCACCGGGATCGCCCGTGATCGGAACGCCGGCGGAATCGTGATCGGGTTGCCGGTCAACATGGACGGTAGCGAGGGGCGTCGCGCCGAGTCGACCCGGGACTGGTCCCGGGCCCTGTCGGACGCAACCGGGCTTGCGGTCGCGTTCTGGGACGAACGGATGAGCACCCAGGCGGTGACCCGGGCGATGCTGGCCGCCGATCTCAGCCGCAGCAAACGGGCCAGGCGCACCGACCAGGCGGCTGCCGCATACATCCTGCAGGGCGCACTCGACGCCATCAGGGCCGGCGGCCCGATCGGAGCCTGACGTTGACCGGACACAGGGGACCCGGTGGCAGGAACACCCGGGTTCGACCCTGATTGCCGGCCCGCCGGTCGCCGCGCGTGCACGTGCGGGAAATCCTCTCGCGCGGCGGATCTTCCTGGCTGGCATCGTGTCTGTCCTGCGTGAGCCCTTCCAGACCACGAACCCGGGTCTCCTTTGTCCTGCGACCGGGACCGGGTTTCCGGTTGCGACTGACCGGGCGGATCAAGCGGTGATAGGATCGCAGGGACAGTGCCGAAGACGAGGATGCGATCATGACGGACAGTGATCCGCTCTCCATCACGCTGGGTGTCGAGGAAGAGTGTTTTCTCGTCGATCCGGACAGCCTCGACCTGGTCCGGGACCCCGACCCGGGATTCCTCGACGCCTGCCAACGCAATGCCGGTCCCCACAAGGTTGTTCCGGAACTGTTACGCTGCCAGGTCGAGACCAACACCCGCGTGTGCACGTCGATCGCGGAACTCGGCGAGGCCCGGCGCGAGGTTCGCCGGATACTGGTCGAGACGGCGGCGCAGTACGGCATGAAGATCCTCGCGATCTCGACGCACCCCTTCGCCGACTGGCAGGTTCAGGGCGTCACGCGGAAGGAACGCTACCAGCGGCTGACCACACGGATGCAGGATGTCGTCCGGCGCGCCCTGATTGGTGGCATGCACGTACACGCCGGGTTCGGCAACGCCGACCAGCGCGTGCGGGTCATGACCGCATTGCGCCAGTACCTGCCGGTGTTCAACGCCCTGTCCGCCTCCTCGGCCTTCAGCGAAGCCCGTGACACAGGGTTCAAGTCGTGGCGCCTGAGCGTGTTCGGCGGTCTGCCGCGAACCGGCGTACCGGGCCCGCTCGCCAGCGCGGAGCAATACCAGGCAGTGATCGACCGGTTCCGTCACATGGAACTGATCAGCGACGGCAGCGAACTGTGGTGGGACATCAGGCCATCGCATGCGTTTCCGACGGTGGAACTGCGGATCTGCGACACGGTTCCGCTGCTCGATGACGGGACCGCAATCGCCGCCCTGTACGCGTCGCTGATCCGCAGGCTGATGCGACTCGACGCAGACGGCACCCTGCGGCAGGGCCCGCCGGTCGAGATCATCTCCGAGAACCGGTGGCTGGCGCAGCGCTACGGCACGCTCGCATTCCTCGGTGCCGAGGCGGGAGGCCGCGAGGACATCGACGACATCGTCACGCGGCTCATCGACGAGGTTTCCGAGGACGCAGAGGCACTCGGGTGCGCCGACGAGGTCGCCCGGATGCACGACATCATCCGCTTCGGCACCGCCGCTGACCGGCAGGTCGACCTCTACCGGTTGCGCCGGCTCGAGAAGTCCCCGCACGACGACGCGCTTCGCGCGGTGGTCGACAGCATGATCGAGGAGAGCACCCGGGGCCTGTGAAGTCGCGTCAACCGACCTCCCACTCGCGGATCTCGTCTTCAGGCAACCAGCCATCGAGCGCATCGGCAAGCGGGACCATGTCAGCGCGCACCGGTGACGTGGGCCCGGGCGACGGTGTACGACTGAACCGCGGCGCGGGGGCCGGCTGCACCACGCCGTCGACCTCGATGAAGGTTTCGCGCGCCTGCAGGTGCGGATCCCCGGTCACCTCGTCCATCCCGAGCACGGGCGCAAAACACGCGTCGCTGCCCCCGAGTATGCCGGTCCACTCGTCACGTGTCCGGGTCCTGAACCTCTCGGCAACGATGTCCCTGATCCGCGGCCAGTCCTTCCGGTCCATCTGGCGCTCGACCAGGCCCGGATCGAGATCCATCAGGCGGAACAACTCGGCATGGAACTTCGGCTCGATCGCGGCGACGGAGACGTACCGGCCGTCCGAGCATTCGTAGGTATCGTAGAAGTAGGCGCCGGAATCGAGCAGGTTTCGGCCGCGATCGAGTGTCATCAGGCCTGCGCTGAACATGCCGTAGATCGAGGTCATGAGTGACGCCGCACCATCCACCATAGCGGCGTCGACCACCTGGCCGCGCCCGGAGCCGCGCGCCTCGAGCAGCGCCGCCAGCACGCCGACCACAAGGTACAGCGCGCCTCCGCCGAAATCGCCAACCAGGTTCAGCGGCGGGGTCGGCGGTTCGCCTGCACGCCCGATCGCCGCGAGCGCTCCCGTCATCGCGATGTAGTTGAGATCATGACCGGCAGCCTGGGAGAGCGGTCCCTCCTGGCCCCACCCGGTCATCCGTCCGTAGACAAGTCGCGGGTTGCGCTCAAGACAGGGATCGGGACCGAGCCCGAGACGTTCCATCACGCCCGGCCGGAACCCCTCGATCAGCGCATCCGCCTTCTCGAGAAGGCGCAGGACCCGGTCGACGGCTTCCGGTTCCTTCAAGTCCAGGGCAATCGCCTTGCGACTGCGCCGGGTCGTATCCGCGCTCAGGGGTCGTCCGACACCGAGGCCGCTCTCCTGGACCCGGTCGACGCGCAGCACCGTCGCTCCCATGTCGGCGAGCAGCATCGCGGCCATCGGACCGGGCCCGATACCGGCCATCTCGATCACACGGATCCCGGCGAGCGGTCCCATCGATCAGTTTCCCACCCCGTTCGCGCCGCTCAGGTGTCCGGCGTCACGGTGTAGCGGAAGTCACAATGGCTGGCACCGCCCATGATCGTCTGGGTCCGTTCCAGGCGGATCTTCGGGTCATAGCCGTCGCAGAAGGCGCCGTCCCGGCCGCAGGACAGCAGGTGTCCGATCTCGCCCAGACCCATCTGCCGGTACATTTCGGCGTACCGGCACCTGGTAATGTTGAAATCGAAACGCTGGTCGGACTCGTGCAGCACCTCGACCTCGAGCGCATCCCCGGCCTTCCAGCGTTCGAACAGGGAAATGAAACCGCGCAGGCCCCCCTCGCTCTCGCCCGCAAGCGCCGCTCCCTGGGCAATCGCCGCCTTGCGGATCGCTGCCCCGAGGATCTGTTGCGCCCGCTCGGTACCCAGTTCGGCGACCATCTCCTCGTAAATCGGCTTGATCACGGTCGCCTCGATCCTGCGCTGTTCCAGAATTGGTAGGTCCGTCATTGACATTTCCTCCTACCAGGCGGTGTATCCGCCATCGATCAGCAGGTCCGCGCCGGTCATGAACCGGGACTCGTCGCTCGCGAGAAACACTACGCCGGCCGCGATTTCATCGGGCTGACCCAGCCGACCGAGCGCATGTTTCGGTCCCCACTCACGTTCCGCGGTCTCGAGGTCACCCCAGCGCGCCAGAAGGCGACCCGTGGCCACCCCGCCCGGAGAGACGCTGTTGCACCGGATGTTCTCCTCGCGATGATCGAGCGCGACCCCCTTGGTCAGCTGGAGGATCGCACCCTTGGTCGAACAGTATGCCGTCGATCCCGGCCAGGCCACCTGCCCCATCTGCGACGCGGTCAGGATAATGGAGCCGCGTCCCGCCTCGCGCATGTGGGGGATGACCTGCTTGCAGGCGAGGAACGACCCGGTGACATTGACCCTGAATGCCTGTTCCCATTCCTCGAGCGGCAGGTCCACCACCGAATGGCGGGACGTCAGCGTTGCGGCCATGCACGCGAGGACGTCGATGTGCCCGAGTTCCGTCTTCGCCGCCGCGACTGCCCGTTCAACCGAGGCGGCATCGGCGACATCGCAGTGAAGGCCGACAGCCCGGTTCCCGGTCTCGGCCGCAATCGCGGCCGCCGCGTCACGCGCTTCCGGCTCCGAGAGGTCGAGCAGGGCGACACGCGCCCCCTCGCCCGCCAACGCCCGTGCCGACGCCAGTCCGATACCTGCGGCTGCCCCGGTCACCACCGCCGCCCTGCCCGCAAGACGCATCGCTCAGCACTCCCGCGCCGCGTCGCCGAGGATGCTGCCGGTCACCGACCGGGGATCCCGCATGCTCCAGGAACCGCTGTCCACCTGGTGCAGGAAGTCATCCACGAACCAGTTGAACATCGCGGGTTCCTCGAGGTTGATGGTGTGTCCCGAGCGCGGCATGATGACCAGCGCGCTCGACGGAATGGTGCGTTTCATCAGCAGCCCGGGATCGAGGCACGGCTCGTCCTCATCGCCGTTGATGATCAGGGTGGGGACCTCGAGGGCGCGCATCCTGTCGGTCAGGTCATACAGAGACGGGCGCAATCGCTGGACCCCCATCATGGTGCTGGCGGCTCCTTCGGTATCGTGATCACGCAGGTCACGCTCGAACTCCGCCCAGCCGCGCGGATCCTTGTTCTGGAACTGGACCCGGGTGGGCCCGAGCGAGTAGGCGGCACCCGCCTGATCCATGCCCTCGCGCCTGATCCGCGTCGCTGTCGCCGTGGTCTCGGCCCGGAACTGCTCGCGCATGCCCGGTTCCGCCCCGTACCCGCAACCGCCTACCACCAGCGAGAGCGCGCGATCCGGGTAGTCGAGACCAAAATGCAGCGCCGCAAACCCGCCCATGGACAGCCCGACAACATGGGCCCGGTCGATCTCCAGCCCGTCGAGCACGGCGCGGATGTCGTCGCACGCCCGTTTCTGCGAATAGGCATCGGGATTCTTCGGCACATCGGAAGGCGGATATCCGCGCGCGTTGTATGAAATCGCCCGGTACCGGCGGGAGAAGTGCCGCATCTGCGGCTCCCAGCTGCGGCAATCACCGGCAAACTCGTGCACGAAGACCACGGGGGTACCGGTGCCGGCCTCCTCGCTGTGCAGATGGACGCCGTCGTCGGTCACGATCCGTGCCATGTTCCGCTCCTCCAGCCAAAGTGCGGCAAAGTAGACCAGCGCCGGGAGCCCGGCGCAACCTGCATTGCCGAATCCACGCCAGGGACAAACGGCATCGCGGACCCTGACCATTCCAATTGCCGCCTTTGCGGTACTGCACTAGACTTTGGCCCCGCCATCAAGGGGAGGTACACCATGTACAAGGCGTTTCTAAAACAAGTGTCTCTGGCCGCGGCCGCGCTGTGCGTGATCGCGATCGGCGTCACCGGGACCCCGGCCACCGCCGAACTCGACCAGAAGCAGTTCAAGGTGGTGGGGACCTGGAGCTTTCTCGATCACTGGAAGGAACGGGAAGGTCCGTTCTGGAACGAGCGTCTACCCGCACTTTCCGGCGGCAAACTGACGGCGAATGCCAAGTCGCAGACCGAACTGGGTCTGTCCGGCTTCGAGATCATGCGGCTGCTCAAGCTCGGTGTCTTTGACGCCGTGCACGGGGTGACCACCTACGTGGCACAGGACAGCCCGATGATCGAGGGGGCCGACCTTGCCGGCGTCATCCAGGATCTCGGTCTCTACAGGCAGGCCAACGAGGAATACCGCGGCATCCTCGAGCGCGAGTTCGAGACCAAGTACGGGGCCAAGCTGCTGATGATCTATGCCTGGCCGAGCCAGCAGCTGTGGTGCAACCTCGGTGACAAGAGCATCACCGACTTCAGCCTCTCGCAGCTCGAGGGCAAGAAGATCCGGACCTACAGCACCACGCTCGGCGACTTCATCGAGGGTGTGGGCGGCAGCGCAGTGACCATCGCGTTTGCCGAAGTGGTCCCGGCACTGCAGAAGGGCGTCGCCGACTGCGGCCTGACCGGCACCCTGCCGGCCTACAATGCCAAGTGGTGGCAGGTTGTTACCCACAACATCCGGATCAGGCTCGGCTACGCATCCTCGTTCCTGGCGATGAACCTGAAGGTCTGGGACAGCCTGAACGAGGAGACCCAGCAGTTCTTCCAGACCCATCTCGCCGAGCTGGAGGAAGAGATGTGGGTCGCCACCGCGCAGAACGACCAGCGCGGCATGGACTGCAATGCATCCGGCCCGTGTGATGTCGGCGAGCCCGGCGGCATGGTGCCGATCGAACCGTCCGAGGCGGACAAGGCCAAGCTCAAGGAAGTGGTCGAGAACTTCGTGCTCAAGCGGTGGGCCAAGCGTTGCGGCACCCAGCAGTGTGTCGACGAGTGGAATGCGACCATCGGCAAGATCTCCGGGATGACAGCATCGCTGTAAAATCCGGAGCCGAGTGACTTCGACAGGTGGCGCCGTGACCCGGGTCACGGCGCCACCCTTTCATTCCTGTACGTCCGGGAGGCCCTGATCTCATGCTCGCGATGCTTCACGCGGGGCTGGGCACCTTCGCGATCATTCATGCGCGGCTGGAGCGGATCTCGCAGATAGCGGTATGGCTCGGTGGCGCCGCCCTGCTCGCCGCGGCGGTCATGGTGACCGCAGATGTCCTGTCCCGGAAAATCTTCAACGTGACCATGAGCGGATCGGACGAGTACTCCGGGTATGTGTTCTCGGCCACGACCACCTGGGCCTATTCCTACTGCCTGCTGCACCGCTCGAATGTCAGGATCGATGCGCTGTACAACCTTCTGCCGCGCACAGTCACAGGTGTGCTGGACGTGATCGGGCTTGGAATGCTGCTCTATTTCATGTCGATCATGACCTATTACGCCTTCGTCTCATTCAACAATTCATGGATATACGACTCGGTCTCGATCACCACGCTCGGAACACCGCAATGGATTCCGCAACTGTTCTGGGTCGCGGGCCTGTCGCTGTTCTTCATTACTCTCGTCTTCGTCGTGATCTACGCACTGCTCGCACTGGCGCTTCGTAACTGGGACCTGGTGGCCAGAATCGCCGGAGTCCCGTCAATCGCCGAAACCGTGGAAGAGGAAACCCATGGTGTCGACGTGATGACGCAGGACTCCAGGGAGCCGTAGACATGGCCTTCACCATTCTCGTCGGCCTCATGATCCTGGTCCTTGCCGCCGTCCCGGTCGGCGCCGTCCTGGGAATTCTCAGCTTCGTTCTCGACAAGATCTCCATGGGCGGCACGCTCACGCCCGCACTCGCGGAGATCTACTGGGACAAGAGCAAGGAATTCATCCTGGTTGCGGTCCCCATGTTCATCCTTCTGGGTGAAATCATGCTCCGGGCCGGGATCGCCCGGCGGATGTACGCCGCCATGATCCAGTGGCTCTCCTGGCTGCCCGGCGGCCTGATGCATGCAAACATCGGCTCCTGCACCATCTTCGCGGCCAGTTCCGGATCCAGTGTCGCCACAGCGGCCACCGTCGGTACGGTCGCCTACCCCGAGATCGCGGCACGGGGATACAACGAACGGCTGTTTCTGGGCTCCCTGGCGGCCGGAGGCACGCTCGGCATCCTGGTTCCGCCGTCGATCAACCTGATCATCTACGGCTTGCTCACCGACACCTCGGTGCCGGAGCTCTACCTCGCCGGAATCATTCCAGGCATCATCCTCTCCAGCCTGTTCATGATCACGATCATGTGCGCCTGCCTGTACCGGCCGTCATGGGGCGGCCGGGCTGTCGAAACCAGCTGGGGGGACCGGATCCGGTGCCTTCCGGACCTGTTGCCGCCAATCGTGCTGTTCGCCGCGGTGGTCGGTTCGATCTATGCCGGTATCGCCACCCCGACGGAAGCGGCGTCGATCGGTGTCTGCATGGCGGTCCTGATCGCCGCGTTCTTCCGGACGCTGAACCTGCGGATGCTGCGCGACGCCTTCGAAGGCACCATGCGCACGACGGCGATGATCATGCTGATCGTCTTTGCCGCCATTTTCCTGAACTTCGTCCTCGGTTTCATGGGGATCACCCAGGCCATGCTGGGTTTCATCCGCGACCTGGGGCTCACCCCGGTGCAGACCATTCTGCTGATCGTGGTTTTCTACCTGTTCCTCGGGATGTTCATGGAAACCCTGTCCATGATGCTGACCACGGTGCCGATCGTGTTTCCGATCGTCATGGCGCTCGGGGTTCCAGAGTTTTCGGACGTGTGGTTCGGGATCCTGATCACTCTGCTGATGGAAGCCGCCCTGATCACACCGCCGATCGGCGTCAACCTGTACGTGGTGCACGGCATCCGCAGCCGCGGCGGACACTTTAACGATGTCGCGATCGGCTCGTTGCCGTTCCTGGTCGCCATGCTCGGGATGATCCTGCTGCTGATCGCCTACCCGAGCCTCGCAACCTGGCTGCCGGTTCTGGTCTACCACTGACCGTCCGGGAACGGCGCGGCACACCGCTCCCGGTCAGGACCACGAGACCTCTCAGCACACGCTGCTCGGAATGTCGCTGATCAGCATTGATCCGGGGGTATGGGTCAGCACCAGCGGGATCCCCGCCTGCCGGATCGCGTTCTGCGGGGTCACGCCGCAGGCCCAGAAAACCGGGATCTCGCCCGCGTGGATGGGCACCGACTCACCCCAATCCGGAGAATCAATGTCGGCAATGCCGATCGCCGCCGGGTCGCCGAGATGGACCGGCATCCCGTGGGTGTGCGGAAACCGCGCCGTCACCGCGGATGCGCGAATGGCGTCACGAGCCGGCATCGGCCGCATGGAGACCACCATCCCGCCCCCGAACGGACCGGCCGGAACCGTCTCGATTGAAGTCCTGTACATCGGCGTCGTCCGGCCGGTCTCGATGTGCCTGAGCGGAACCCCCGCCTGCATGAGGGCTTCCTCGAACGACAGCGAGCAGCCGAGCACGAAGGCGACCGAGTCGTCGCGCCAGAACTCGAGGATGTCGGTTGCCGAGCCCTCGATCCGGCCGTCGCGATAGATGTTGTAGCTCGGTAGGTCGGTGCGGATGTCGAGATCTGCACCCAGGTCGGGAATGCGTGGATCGCCGGTGTCCGACATGCCGATCAGCGGGCACGGCGCCGGGTTGCGCTGGCAGTACCGGGCGAAGTCGAGCGCGTGTTCCTGCGGCAGGATGGCGAGATTGCCCTGGGTATAGCCGTTGGCCATGTTGGCGGTCGTACCTCGCCAGGCGCCCGACCGGAACAGGCGGCGCAACTGCGCCGGCTCGGCGGTTGCCGCGTCGAACGGGAACGGTCCCGCACCCTCGCCCGCTGTTTCCTGAAGCGCCATCGTCGTTCTCCCCTGCAGTCCCTCACGGTCACTCTGCCAAGGGTACGCGAGCGCGCCCGCGCCACCAAGGTCCGTGTCGCACACCGGTGCCTTGAGCGAGAGCCCTGCGGCTCTCCGGAGAAGAAGACCGGGTGCAAGGCCCGGCCCCCGGTGCACGACTTCGCCGAAGCGTTTGTCCGCCGCAGGGCGCAGGCCGGGGACGCACCTGCCGCAGCGCCGTTCAGTGGCTTGCGAGAAAGTCGAGCAGGGCGCTACAGAACGACCGGCGCTCGTCACGGCCGGTGGCCACGTGCGCGGCTTCCGGAAGCCAGTGCCCCCGAGCGCCGGGTATGCGCTCCTGCACCGGGAGCGTCAGACGCGGCGGGGTGATGGCATCACGACCGTTGTGCATGACCAGTGCAGGTGCGGCAATCGCGTCGAGGCGATCGAGTGTGTCATGCGACAGGGCCGCCTGCGAGAGCCGTTCGTGGGTCTCGATCCGTCCGGCGAGATCGGCCCACGCGCCACCCGGACCCAGCAAGCGGTCCCGGTAGCGGGCGTAGAACCCGGCATCGAACCCTTCCATCACCACCATTCGCTGAAACACGTCGAACCCCATCTGCCGGTGCACGTCGAGCCACAGCGTCAACTGGTCCCGGAACCGGGTATCGGGCCGGGCCCAGCACCCGGTGTTGACCAGGCTGCGCACCAGGGCGGGCGCCTGGAGCGCCACTTCCTGGAAGATGCAGGCGCCAATGCCGATGATGCCGACGAAATGCGCCCGCTCGATGCCCAGGCGTCGGGCCAGTTCGATGACGTCGCGCGCGTGCAGCGTGGTGGTGGAGGCGACGGCCGGATCGTCATCCGACTGCCCGATGCCCCGGTGGTCGAAGACGACGACCCGGTACCGGTCAACCAGTCCTTCGGGAAGATGACCGGTGTTGCCGTGGCAGTAGGTGCCCCAGCCGCCCGAACAGAACACCGCCTCCCCGGTCCCGTGGACCTCGTAATGCATCTCGTGTCCGTTGATGGTCAGCACCGGCATCACGAACTCCCGAATTCGCGGTGCAGCAGGGTCTCGATCCAGGCGGCTATTGCGTGCAGCCGCACGTCGTCGCCCGCGGAAGCCATCAACTGCAGTCCGACGGGCAGGTCTCCCGCGGCGCGCGGGACCGGGACCGAGATCGACGGGCAGCCGGCAAAGTTGGCAGGCGCGGTAAAGTCGGCCTGCGAAACCGGCACCTCGTCGTCGAAGTCGAATGGCGGTTGCGGAGTGGTCAGGGAAATGATCGCGTCCGTGGTCTTCAGCACCCGGGAAATCGTCTCCCCGATGCGCCGCACGTGGTCAACCGCCTCGAGATAGCGCGGTGCCAGTGTGGCCGCGCCGTAGTGCAGCATGGCCCGGAACGTCGGGGAAAACGCGTCCGGCTGTCCTCGCAGCATCACGCTGTGGGCGTGGGCCGCCTCGACCTCCGAGACCAGAAGTCCCGCCCGACGCGCCATGGCCGGATCATAGTCGGCCAGCAGGACGCGCCTGACCCCCACGCCGTTGCCGGAGAGCGCCCGCAGCACCTCCTTCCAGACCGCGGCCGAGGTGGGATGAAGGCTGGTACTCTCGAAATTCTCGATCGTCACCAGACCCAGGTCGCGAACGACAGTCTGAGGCTTCGGCAAACCGGCCAGCAGGCGGGTATCCTCGACTGTCCATGCGAGCGGGCCGACGGTATCAAGGGTTGTGGACAGCACCGATACCCCGTCGGTCGGCCAGAGCCCGTGCGACGGCTTGAAGCCGACGACACCGCAATACGCGGCCGGCACCCTGACCGACCCCATGGTGTCGGTCCCGAGGGCACAGGGCACCAGTCCGGCCGCGACCGCGGCCGCCGACCCGCCACTGCTGCCCCCGGGGGTGCAGCCGGGAGCGGCCGGATTGGCGGTGCGGCCATGATGCGGATTGTCGGTGGTCGCGCCGAGCGCTCCCTCGTGCATGTTGGCCTTGCCAAGCGGGACCAGGCCTCGTTCACGCAGCGTGGCGATGACGCCGGCGTCGCGTCGTGCCACCCGGCTGACAGCCAGGCCATTGGTTGTCGGCTGTCCCGCGATATCGATGTTGTCCTTGATGACGACCGGCACACCATCAAGCGGCGACAGCGGGGTACTGTTGCCGCGGCGCTCGTCACTGCGCCCGGCTTCCTCGAGGGCAGCCGGTGCATCCAGGTAGACCAGCGTGTTCAGGTCATCGTCACTTTCCGCGATCCGGGCAAGACAGGCCTCGACACACTCGACCGATGTCGTCACGCGCAACGCCAGGTCCCGTGCGACACCCGCTACTCCGGGGCGCGGGGCCTGGTCGAGAGAATCCGACACGTCTGCTCCATTCTCCCGCAGAACGCGCAACACCCGTCACTCGCCGCTCGCCGGGAGATGCGTGGCCTGTGAACGTCTGCCGGGAACCATTGCGCTATACTCGCGGGCCCGGTGCCAACCTGTTCCCCGGCACCGTAACATGCGTCCCGGACAGGCACCAGACGGGCTCCGGCGGAGAGGATCATGGTCGAACGCGAGGACATCTTCGAGGTCCGGGAGTCCGATATCGTTGCGCCGTCGGCGCATGAACATCGCTCGACCTGGCGGCTGCTCCGGCGCCTGTGCCTGCCGGCAACGCTCGCCGATTCGCTCCCCGGAGCAACCGTTGTCGAGGGCCTGGTGGTGGATACCGAGACGACCGGGTTGCAGCAGCAGCGTGACGAGGTCATCCAGCTCGCACTCATTCCGTTCAGATACGATCGGGACAGCGGCCAGGTGCTCAGCATCGGCCTTGACGAGGCCTATGTCGGGCTGCGCGAGCCATCGGTCCCGGTGAGCCCCGCGGCCTTCGCGATCCATGGAATCGGGGCAGATGCACTGCGCGGCCAGACCATCGATGACGGGAGGGTCCAGGAGCTTGCCGAGGCGGCACGTCTTGTCGTGGCCCACAATGCCGACTTCGACAGGCCGCTGGTCGAGAAACACTGGCCGGTCTTCGCGCGCAGCAACTGGGGATGTTCGTTGCGCGGTGTGAACTGGGCCGGGTACGGAGCCGGCTCGGCTTCCCTGTCGGCACTCGCGACGCGTTACGGGTTCTTCTTTGACAGCCATGACGCGATGGAAGACGCCCGGGCCACGCTCGCCCTGCTGACCCGTACCCTTCCGGACCAGCGCCAGGTCCTCGCGGCGGTGCGCGAATCGGCGCTCCGGACCGACTGGCTGGTCCGGGCGGTCGATGCACCGCACGACGCCAACACCCGCCTGCGCGAGCGCGGGTACCGCTGGAGACCGCGAACCGAACCGGGCGGCGGCAGCTGGTGGACGGTCACGGGCGAGGTCGAAGCGGAACAGGACTGGTTGGGCGAGGCCGTATACGGCGGCAGGGACCACAGTGTCGTCACCCGCATCACGGCCGCGAACAGGCATTCCGCCCGCATCTGGAACGGCTGAACCGGACGCCGGGCGTTACCGGTCCGGAAACAGGGTGCGAATGACGATATTGACGCGAGCCCGCATGCCGGGTGCCAGGTTGGGCGGTGGATCGTCGATCGAGATGCTGACCGGGATCCGGGCGAGGTCCGAGCCGAATCCCCGTCCGTTGGACGACATCCCGACGTTCATCTCCGTCGCTGTCACGGTGCCGATACCTCTTACCATTCCGTGAAAGGTGCGAAAGGGATAGGCTTCAAAGCTGATTTCCACCGGCTGGCCGACCTCGACATGCCGAAGCCTCGTCTCGGCGACATGCGCCTCGATCCAGAACCGTTCGGGATCGTGCAGCATCATGATGGTTGTGCCGTCCTCGACGTATTCGCCGACATGGTGGTAGATGCGGCTGATGACACCGGAGATCGGAGCGAGGATCCTGCGATCATCGCGTTCGGCCTCGGCAGCCCTAATCCGGTCGCGGATCCGCTCTTCCTCCAGACCCGCCACCCTGATCATCTCGACGATCACGTCGATCCGCCCCCTGGTCGCCTGGATCCCGCGGAACTCCTGGCGGGCAACCGCGACCCTGGCCTCGACAACATCGGCCTCACCACGCAACGTCAGCGCCCTGTCCTTTTCCTGGCTGAACCTGTCCTCGGAAACCAGGTTGCGTTCCAGCAGGTATGTCATCCGGGCCAGGTTGGCCTCGGACAACTTCAGCCGTTCTCCAACAGAGCGGAATTCCTGCTCGACGGCCCTGATCTTCTGTGCCGAGGTTGCCAGTCCCGATTCGAGCTCGGCCTCGGCGGCTCGCTGTTCCGCCAGCAGCCGGTCGCGTTCGGCCCCCTTCAGCGCGAGCTCCGTTCGCAGGGCATCGAGTTCCAGCCGGATCCCGGTGTCATCGAACTGCACCAGAAGATCACCTGCCTCGACCCGTCCTCCTTCCGGCACCGGGAGGTCAACGATCTTCGCGTTGACCACCGGGGAAATCCGTGTGAGTTCGCTGCGTATCCGCCCGTCGCTCTCGTAGACGTGGGTGATCCAGTGCAGGACTTCCCAGGCGGCGAAGACGGCACCACCGATAAGGCCCGCAACAATGGCCGCCTTGATCGCGCGCTTCACCGCCACACCTGCCCTGAGGATTTGACCGACGACAGCGGGCACGGCACCGGTTCCGGGACCGGAACCGCAGTGCCGACCCCTCCTGCGACTGGAGTCCGGAGCCCGCAGCCGGAAAACGCTAGCAGCAACCCCGGTCACCTTCAACAGACCACGCCGTCAGGGGATCGGGCACAGTGACGGCCGACAGCCCACCCACCGTCGGCGAACGCGACGAGCCGCGACCGATTCGAAGCCTGCTCGGCAACAGGGATTTCCTGTTCGTCTGGCTGATCGGCGGCCTGACGGGGGTGGTGCGCTGGTTCCAGCTGCTTGCGTTCGGGGTCTACACGCTGGAAATCACCGGCTCGCCACTGCTGGTCGCGAGCATTCCCGTGTTGTGGATGTTGCCGCTCACCCTGTGCGGACCGCTGATCGGCGTCATCTCCGAGAACCTCAACCGCAAGACCCTGCTTTCGGTTGCGATGACGCTGATCACCGCGCTGCAGGTGGCCATGATGCTGCTGGCCGATGCCGGCATCCTCACCTACACGATGATCGCGATCGCCTCCTTCCTGAGCGGCCTGTTCTGGGCGAGCGACATCCCCCTGCGCCGCCGGATACTCGGTGACCTTTCGGCCGGACTGATCTCACCGGCCATGGGCCTCGACTCGGCCACGTCCAACGCGACCAGGATGCTCGGACCCCTGATCGGCGGGTTCATCCTGCAGTACCTGGGCATGTCCGGGATCTTCACGCTCAGTTCCGCGATCTACGTCCTCTGCCTGTTGCTGGTGCTGCTGGCGCACATTCCCGGGACCGTGGGCATCGGGGCCATGCCATCGATCCTGCGCGATCTTTCAGGTGGCGTCCGGCTGGCCCTCGGCGACGCCGGGCTGCGCCGGATCCTGCTCGTCACCATCATCTTCAACATCTGGGGGTTTCCGTTCACCTCCATGATCCCGATCCTCGGCCGCGAGGAGCTCGGGCTCTCGCCGCTGCTGATCGGTCTGCTCACCAGCATGGAGGGGCTCGGCGCGTTCGTCGGCGCCCTGCTGATCGCGGTTCATGCCCGGCCCGGGCAGTTCCTCCGGATCTACGTGGGCGGCGTGATCCTCTACCTGGGCACCATCGGCTACCTCTCGCTTCTCGCCTTCGTTGCCGGCGGGCCGTACCACTCCTTCATCGGCTGTGCGCTTGCCCTGGTGGTCAGCGGATTTGGCAGCGCCTGCTTCGCCGCAATGCAGGGCACGCTGACCTACCTTGCCGCACCGCCGGAGTACAGGAGCCGGGTACTCGGCATGCTGACCCTGTGCATCGGCACCGGGCCAATCGGTTTCTTCAATGTCGGGCTGATGGCAGAGCAGTTCGGCGTCGCGGCCGCACTCGCGATCATCTCCGTCGAAGGGTTTGTCGCGCTGCTGGCCCTGTGGGCCTGGGGCGATTCCGGGCCCCGCAAGGATCCCGGTTCCCAATAAGTCTTCGCTCAGCCTTCGCCAAACTGCATCTCGTTGTCCCAGACCTCGGCCGGCATCGGCAGTCCGGCGAAATCGGCATCCGTCAGCCGACCATCCGGTTCGATGCCCCGGGACTCGAGGACCAGCATCAGCTGCCGGGCGTGTTGACCGGAATGCCAGCAGGTCCGCTCCAGCACCTCGTGCAGAACCACGTCGCCGTAGTAGACGCGCCCGGGCTGGGAAAAATCGGTGCCGACACCGTCGCGTTTCCACCAGGTCCACAGACGCTGTCTCACGCTCTCCCCGTACGCGACCAGGTCGTCACGACTGGCAATGTGGTCCGGGACGTTGCTGAGCAGGGCCTCGTAGGTGTACGGCACGTCATGCTCGACCCGATCGAGGAACACCTCGGGAATATTCATCACATGGTAGGCGAGCTGACGCCAGGAGCGCGGTCGCCCCGCCAGCATGGTGTCGAGTTCCGGCTCGGGGATCTGGGCCACATGGCGACAGACGGCATGCAGGATCCGGTCCAGCCGTTCCATCATCACCCCGGGCGGCAGCATCACGTGGCCGCCGTAAGCAAAGCCCGCGACCCGGGCGACATCGCGGAACACGGCCCCGTTCGCCCAGTCATCGCCCCTGGCCACGATGGGCACCAGGCGCAGCCCGAGCCTGGCGAGATCCTCGAAACCGGTCTCGTCGGCCAGAACGTTGACCGATTCGAACTGCTGGCCGTTGGCGAGCAGGAATTCCTTGACCTTGAGGCAACTGGAACACCCCGGCTGCCAGTACACCTTCAGGGGCGGCCGTACCGATGTGGCTTCCATCACTTCCCATCCTCCTGAATTCCACCGTGCAGCCAGGCATCGTACCAGCTGACGGTCTCCTCCATCACCCGCTCGAGCGCCGGCCCGGTGTAGACCTCGTAGTGACCGGTGCCGGGGATCACCACCAGCTTCTTCGGGTCGCCGGCGAGATCGAACAGGTGCTGGCTTTCCTCCGGCGGGACCAGTCGATCATCACCCGCCGCCACCAGAAGCAACGGACGCGGCGCAACGTGCTCGACGAACCACTCGGGGTGGAAGATCAGGGTTTCGTCAATGAACTCGAGCGGAATACGACCGACGGCGTCGGGGTTGCCTGCCCGGGCCGCGGCGGCGAGTGCGGCCGACTGGCGATCGGGCAACAGGATTTCCTCGCGGGCGACAAACTCCGATGTCCCGGTACGCACCCGGCGTTCCCGGTCGCGTTCCGAGCGGTCAAGCAGGTCGAACCACTCGTCGGGCCGCCTGACGCTGCGCATCCAGCGCGCCCCGTGCCCCATGCCGACGACACCGACCACACAGGCGACACGCTCGTCGAGAGCTGCCGCCACCACCACCGTGGCGCACCCGTAGCTGGTGCCGTAGAGACCAATCCGTTGCCTGTCCACTCCGTCCTGCAGGCCGAGGAAGGTGACGGCGGCCATCACGTCGTTGACCCGGCTCCATGGCGCCAGCCTGCTCGGCTGGCCTTCGCTGCTCCCCCATCCCTTGTAGTCGAAGGCGAGCACGACGTAGCCGGCGGCGACGAGTGCCGCGGCCTTGTCAGGCAGATAGAGATCCTTGACACCGGTGTAGCCGTGGCAAAGCACCACTCCCGGCCGCCCCGCGTCCGGCGCAGCGCCAACCGGTCGGTAGAGGTCACCCTGGAGCTTCATGCCCTCGCTGTAGAACGTCACGGCATTGCGCATGTCACTCTCCGCGCCCCGGGGAACCGTGCAGCAGTCTGCCACAGTTCGACGTTGCGAGTGAATCGCGCCGGGGAGAAAGACGCATGGCGGCGTGCGCCTTGCCAGGTTGCCGGGCCCGGATAGACTGGTCTGATGCACCAGGTGGGAGACATGATCGCATGAAGACCGGCTTCATCGGACTGGGCGCCATGGGGCGCCCGATGGCACTGAACCTGCTTCGGGCGGACGTTCCCCTCGTGGTGCACGACATCGACAGGGCGCGTGTCGGCGAGCTGACCGCCGCGGGAGCCGGGGCCGCCGCCTCGGCGCGCGATGTCGCCGCCGCGGCAAACCGAACGATCTGCATGGTCGAGACCACGGAACAGGCCGAGGACGTGATCACCGGACCGGATGGCATCATGCAGGGTGCCGGGGCCGGTCACCTGGTGCTCTGCATGTCGACCATCGATCCCGACGCCGCCCTGGCGATGGCGGCCCGTCTGGCCGAACGGCGAATCACCATGCTTGACGCACCGGTCAGCGGCGGCACCGGGCGTGCCGAGGCAGGTGACCTCACAGTCATCGTCGGCGGCAGCGAACGGGACTTCGAGGACTGCCGGGACATCTTTGACGCCATCGGACGCACGGCATTCCACGTCGGCCCGTCCGGACAGGGCCTGGTCATGAAGCTCGTCAACAACATGCTCGGCATCACCAACACCATCACGCTGATCGAGGGACTGGCAATCGGAGCCAAGAGCGGGCTTGACCTTGAAACCATGTACCGGGTGATCCGGGAGAGTTCCGGACAAAGTGCGGCCGCGGACCTCAGGATTCCGCGTATCATCAACGACGACTTCGCCCCGGGCGGGACAGTGGACATCGTCTACAAGGACCAGGAGCTGATCACCGCCCACGCCAAGCGGATCGGGGTGCCGGTCTTCATGGCCAATGTCAGCCAGCAGGTGTACCAGATGGCGCGCGCCGCCGGGCTCAACAAGCTCGATTCGAGTGCCGTGGTCCGGATCTACGAGCGTCTCGCCGGGGTGGACATCGTCGGGAGGCCCGGGTGATGGCACAGATCATTCTCGTTCACGGTGCCTACCAGGGCGGCTGGATCTGGCAGCCGGTCGCGCGGATCCTGCGCCGGCGCGGTCACGATGTCTTCACCCCGACGCTCGACGGCTGCGCGGAACGCGCTCACCAGCTGAGGTCCGGCATCACCACCGAGACCCACGCCGACGAGGTTGCGGAACTGATGTTCTACCAGGACATCACCGACGCCATCATGGTTGGCACCAGTTCCGGCGGGATGGTGATGGCGCGCGCGGCCGAACAGGCGCGCGAACGAGTGCAGCGCCTGGTATTCGCCGATGCCCTTGCCCTGCTCGACGGCGAACGCATCGGCGACATCGTCCAGCGTCGGACCCCGATCGACACGCCGCTCGCCTCGGGCCCGCCGCGGTCCGACGTGACCGGGCGCCTGTTCGCCGACCTGGAAGAACCGGTGCGCAGCTGGGCCATCGCCCGCTACACGCTGCATCCGCGCGCCTGCATGAACCAGCCCGTGGAACTGAAGCGGTTCTGGTCACAGTCGTGGGATGCCGCCGTCATCTGGTGCACGGACAGTGTCAATCCGCCGGAGAGCCACCAGCGGCGAACCGCGCGCATGCTCGGTGCCCGCTGGCATGAACTCGATACCGGCCACTATCCGATGCTGACCCGTCCCGAGGATCTCGCGGACCTGATCGCCGGATTCTGAGCCGCGCCCTACTGCACCCGGAACACCAGCTTGCCGCGCAGGTGCCGCGCCTCGCTCACCCTGTGCGCGTCCCGGGCGCGTTCCAGCGGGTACTCGGTGATTTCGGGAACGCGAACCGCACCGCACGCCACAAGCTCCAGCACCCGCTCGAGGTGCGGCCGGTCACGGCCGACAGCGGGCCGAAGCGAGCGGACATCCGCCCGCGGCGAGGCCGGCGCCTGCGGGCCCGAGGCTATGAAGGCTGCCCGTCCTCCCGGTGCGACGACATCGAACGAGCGCATGGCGACATCGTCGCCCACCGTCTCCAGCACGGCGTCGACACCACTCAGCACTTCGGTGAAGTCGACACTGGTGTAATCGATGATCTCGTCGGCCCCGAGCGTTTCCAGGTAATCGTGGTTGGCGGGGCTCGCAGTGGTGATCACCCGGGCCCCGAGGTGCCTGGCGATCTGGATCGCCATGCTGGCCACGCCGCCGGCGCCGCCCTGGACCAGGATGGTCTCTCCCGACTGAAGCTCCAGAGTATCCTCGATCGCGATCTTGGCGGTCAGTCCGGTCAGGGCAATGGCCGCGGCCTGCAGGTGAGAGAGTTCCGGCGGCTTGCGGGCGATGATGCTGCCGTGTACCGCGACCCGTTCGGCATAGGTCCCTTCCTGACCGGCGGCGAGCACGCCGAACACCTCTTCACCGACCGAGAGATCAGCACCCGCTTTGCTGACCACGCCTGAAAAATCGCGGCCGAGGATGTATGGAAACCGGTCGATGGTTCCACCGTCGTACTGGCCCGAACGCACCTTCCAGTCGGCGGCATTGACCGAGGCGGCATGGATATCGACGCAGACCATCCCTGGCCCGGGAACCGGGTCCGGCTGATCGCCGTAGACCAGGACTTCCGGACCACCCTGTCGATCAAGAAAGACTGCCTTCATCACGCATCGCCTCCGTCGCACTTCGCCGGTTTGTCGGTGCGCGGGATATAACACACGCGGGGCAGTCGCGTGCGGGCCTATCACGGGAAGGTTCCGGTTTTGCAACATGCGGCCGGCGCGCCCCGAACGAGTGCAACCCGGATCTGTCCGCACGCGCCGGAATGCGCAAAGCGGGAGCAACTGCCGCCCGCTCCCCGCTGATCACGTCCAGGGCGCGCGCACGAACCGCATGGTCCGCACCACACTGACGGCACGCCGCTGTCTGCGGGCACCGGGATCATGCGCGTCACAATCGGGCTGACATCCGGTCGGGCACACTCGGGATCCAATGGGGGTGCACACACGTCTCCACGACCCCGGAGCTGGCAGTGGGCACACTCGAGCGGCGGGACGACTGGACAGGCCCCTACTGTGCAACCCGACCGAACGGTCATCGCCGCGCCACGGATCCCGGGACTGCTGCTCTCCGGCGCGTTACCGCCTGAGGCCCAGATGCGTGACTTCCAGCCCGCCCCAGTGCTCGTTCAGGTACTCCGCGACGAGCCGCCTGTGGCACCGATGCGGCTGGTCCTCGCTGCACAAAAGGCAACTGTTCGCCACGGTTTCCCTTGGCAAGGTGGTTTCAATTCGCCGTTGCTTCATGAGATCAATGAAACGGGTTTCATACCTCTCCCAACTGATTCTCCTTCGCCTGTAGTCGTCCAGCAGTTCCTTCGTTGGCGCCAGAGCAGGCTCGTGCACGTATTCCACGCCGCACAACTCCTTCGCGAGCCAGGCGAGGTCTTCCCTCTTTGCGAAACCCGCAAGCTGGGAATTGTTGTGAAGCCTGACGTCCACGATGCGCGTGATCCCGGCATCGCGAAGAAGCTGGAAGAAATGTTGTGCGGACTTTCTGGTAAAGCCTATCGTTACAATTCTCATGCACCTGCCTCTCGCGGCCTGTGAGCCATTCGCCTGATGTCGTGCCCGGCCTGCCCTGGTGAAGGATGGCTCGTGAAACCCGTTCGTCGCCCGGTGAGAGAGGCGCCTCGCGTCGCCTCCGCGGGGCGGGCGTGGCGGTGTACACCGTCGGACCCGACATGATATGGGACCGGGCGCAGCCCCGGCCGGGGCCGGAATTGGAGCACGCATTCCCGCGAAGTTCCTTTCTTCTTCATTCACGGCGGAAACCCTCGATGATCGATCTCTATTACTGGCCCACTCCTAACGGCAAGAAGGTCACCATCCTTCTGGAGGAACTGGGCATGCCCTACACCATCAAGCCGGTGCGGATCGGACAGGGCGACCAGTTCACGCCCGAGTTCCTGAAGATCAATCCGAACCACCGCATGCCGGCCATCGTCGACACCGAGCCGGGGGACGGCGGGCAGGCACTCTCGATCTTCGAGTCCGGCGCAATCATGTTCTACCTGGCCGAAAAGGCCGGCCGGTTCCTGCCATCCGACCTGCGCGGGCGGCATACGGTCAACCAGTGGGTCAACTGGCAGATGGCAAACCAGGGCCCCAAGCTCGGCGAGTGCGGCCACTTCCTGCGCCTCGGCGAGGACGTCGGGGACCAGTCCTATGCGGTACGCCGGTTCACCGACGAGGCGAACCGCCTCTACGGCGTGCTCAACAACCAGCTCTACCGCAACCGCTACGTCGCCGGTGACAGCTACACGATCGCCGACATGATCTGTTACCCCTGGTGCGTGAACTGGAAGTCCCAGCAGCAGGACATCGGGGAATTCCGCTATTTCAGGCGCTGGTTCGAGGAACTCGGCGAGCGCCCCGCTGTCAAGTCAGGCATGGAGGCGGGGTCCGGACTTTCGGTCGACCCGTCGACCCTGACCGAGGAGGAGCGGGCCCGGATGCGCGCCATCATGTACAACCAGCGCGCGCTGCCGGTCCCCGACGACCAGACGTGACGACCATGCCGACAAGCAACAGGCAGGCGGTGCTGCGCCGGCTGGAGGCGGAGGCGCTTGCGATCAGGCGCAACATCTGGCGGGCGCTGCGGGCCGGCGGTTCGGGACACATGGGCGGTTCGCTTTCGGCTGCGGACCTGTTGGCGGCGCTCTACTTCCGGTTCCTCCGCGTCCGTCCCGATGAACCGGACTGGCCCGACCGCGACCGTTTCGTGCTGTCGAAGGGGCACGCCAATGCCGCACTGGGGGCGGTACTGGTCAGGGCCGGTTTTTGCGACGAGAGCCTTCTCGATCGATTCTACGGGTACGAGTCGCCCTTCGGCATGCACCCCGACATCACCCTTGCGGGAGTCGAGATGAGTACCGGGGGCCTCGGACACGGCCTCTCGGTCGGGCTCGGAATGGCGCTCGGTGCCCGGCTGCAGGGCCGGGACTTTCGCACCGTGGTGATGATAGGCGATGGCGAACTCCAGGAGGGGTCGAACTGGGAAGCGGCGATGGCGGCCGCCCATCACGGGACCAGCGCCCTGACCGCGATCGTGGACTACAACAAGGTCCAGCAGAGCGGTCATGTCGACGCCATGCTGGGTATCGAGCCCCTGGCCGACAAGTGGGCCGCTTTCGGCTGGGAGGTTCGGGAAGTCGACGGACACGACATGGAGCGCATCGTGACCGCGCTCGACGCGCTGCCCTGCTCGGACAGCCGGCCGACGGTGATCATCGCGCATACCGTCAAGGGCAAGGGGACCTCGTTTGCCGAGGACAGCTACCTGTGGCACAGCACCATGGTGCCGGACGATGTGTACCGGCGCGCGATGGCCGAACTCGGAGGCGAGCCGTGAGCGCCGGACATGACGATCTGTCGGCACGATTCCAGGGCCAGTCCCGCCTGGCGTTCGGTGCCGCCGTGACCGACCTGGCCGGGCAGGATCCCCGGGTGGTGGCGCTGTCGGCCGATACGGTCGATCTCATCGGATTGCGCCAGCTCATGCAGGATTCGCCGGACCGGGTGCTGGAGACCGGGATCGCGGAGCAGAACACGATGGGAATCGCAAGCGGTCTCGCGACTGTCGGGATGCGGCCCCATGTCTGCGGCTACGCGCCGTTCATTACCGCCCGGTCGATGGAACAGCTGCGCAATGACGTCGCCTACGCGCGCCAGCCGGTGGTGATCGGCGCCGCCTGCTCGGGCATTGCGCTCGGTGTATCGGGCGGAACCCACCACGCGGTCGAGGACCTGGCGCTGATGCGTGCCATGCCCAACATGACGGTCCTGGTCCCGGCGGACCCGATGGAGGCCTACCTCCTCACCATTGCGGCCGCCGATCGTGACGGTCCGGTCTATGTCCGCCTCGGCGGCAGGGTCCCGGAACCGCCGGTGACCCCGCCCGGCGCCCGTTTGGAAATAGGCCGGGCCCAGGTGCTCGAGAACGGGTCGGACGTGACCGTCATCGCCTGCGGCTGCCTGGTCACGGAAGCGCTGGCAGCCGCCCGGGACTGTGCCGCGTCCGGCCTGTCGGTCCGGGTGATCAACATGCACAGCATCAAGCCGCTGGACAGCGATGCCGTGCTCGCGGCCGCCGCCGAAACCGGCAGGATCGTGACGGCGGAGGAACACCGGCTGCCCGGCGGGCTCGGCAGTGCGGTGGCGGAGCTGCTGGCGCGCCGGCACCCGGTTCCGATGCGGTTCGTGGCCCTGCCCGACAGCTTTGCCGTGGTCGGGCCGACCGACCAGGTGCGCGCCCGCTACGGTCTCACCGCGGCGGCCATTGCCGGTGCCTGCCGGGAACTGGTCGACTGAGTCGCCGGTCCATGGCCGAGGTCAGGAACATCCTCTTCATCATGTGCGACCAGCTCAGGGCCGACTACCTGGGCTGCTACGGGCATCCGCACCTGCGCACACCCCACATCGACGACCTGGCACGCCGCGGGGTCCGGTTCGCCTCGGCCTACTGCCAGTCGCCCATCTGCGGTCCCTCGCGGATGTCGTTCTATACCGGGCGCTACATGTTCTCCCACGGATCGTCGTGGAACAACTACCCGCTGCGGGTCGACGAACGGACCATGGGTGACTGGTTACGGGCGCTCGGTCGGCGCGCGGTCCTGGTCGGCAAGACCCACATGATGGCGGACCGTGACGGAATGGCACGGCTCGGCGTCGATCCTGTTTCCGATCTCGGCGTCCTGGTCTCCGAATGCGGCTTCGAACCGGTGGAACGCGACGACGGCCTGCACCCGGACATGTCGGTCGACCCGGAGCTCGCCTACAACACCTACCTGCGCGAGCGCGGACATACCGGCGCCAATCCGTGGCACACCGCGGCCAATTCGACGACGGGCGACGACGGCGAGAGCCTGAGCGGCTGGTACTGGGGTCATTCAAACAGAGCGGCCCGCGTCGAGGAGCGGGACTCCGAAACTGCCTACATGACCGACCGTGCCATGCGGTTCATTGACCAGGCCGGCGATGAACCCTGGCTGCTGCACCTGTCGTACATCAAGCCGCACTGGCCCTACATCGCGCCTGAACCCTGGGCCTCGATGTACGAACCCGGACAGGTCATTCCGGTGGTACGCTCACCCGCGGAACGCACTGAGGCGCACCCGGTTCATGCCGCCTTCATGCGTCACCCCGACAGCACCCTGTTCAATCGGCCCGACGCACGCGACACCATCATTCCCGCCTACATGGGTCTTGTCGGCCAGATCGATCATCATGTCGGCCGGATGGTCCGGTTCCTCGAGGAACGGAACCGGCTTTCCGACACCATGATCGTGTTCACCTCGGACCACGGAGACTACCTGGGCGATCACTGGCTGGGGGAAAAGGACCTGTTCCACGAACCCTCGATTCGCCTGCCGATGATCATCGTCGACCCCCGGGCCGAAGCGAACGCAACCCGGGACACCGTCGATGACAGCTTCGTCGAGGCCATCGACCTGCTGCCGACCTTCGTCGAGGCGGCGGGAGGTACGGTGGAACGGCACTGGATGGAAGGGCGGTCCCTGGCGCCTCTCCTGCACGGCGCCCGGCCGGAGTGGCGCGACCACGTGATCACCGAGAGCGACTGGTCGGGACGGCGCGCCCGCGCCGACCTCGGGGTCGAACCCTGGGACGCGCGGGCTTTCATGGTTCGCACGCGGCGCTGGAAGTACGTCCTGCACCAGGCGTTCCGCCCGCAGCTCTACGACCTGGAACGCGATCCCGAGGAGTTCCATGATCTCGGCGCCTGTCAGGATCACACCGCGGTCCGGGCCGAACTGCACGAGGTGCTGTTTGCATGGATGCGCGGCCGACGCCTGCGGGTCACCGTGTCCGACGAACGCATACGCGCCCTGCCCGGAGCGGAAAGCCGCGGCATCCTGATCGGTTACTGGAAACCGTGCGACCCCTGAAACCGGGTCAGGCGGTCAGCACCACCCGTCCCACCACCCTGCCTTCGCGCAGGTCAGCGAGGGCCGAGTCGACCTCGGCGAGCGGGCGGGTCGTCACGGGGATCTGCGGGATCGCACCTGTCTTGACCAGCGCGATCAGTTCGCGCAGTTCGGCGAGGCTGCCGGTGTAGGAACCGAGGATCGACACCGCGCGAAGCGGAAGAGACGGCAGGGGCAGTTCGAGCGCGCCGCCGAACAATCCGACGATCACGTACCGGCCGCCCTTGACCAGCGACCCGATTCCGATCGACGAGGTGTTCTGGGCACCAACCGTATCGACCACCGCACGCGGCCCGCCACCGGTAACCTCCCGCAGGCGATCGAGTGCGTCGGCCCTACTGATGTCGAGGGTGCCGGTCGCCATGGAACCGGCGGCTTCCAGCTTCGCGCCGTCGATGTCGCAGGCCAGGATATTGACGATCCCCAGGCCGGCCGCGATGGCGATTGCGGCGAGGCCGAGACCGCCGCAGCCCATGATTACCAGCCACTCGTCATCGGCGACCGGCCTGGCCTTCTTCAGCGCGCTGTAGACCGTTACCCCGGAACAGGCATAGGGAGTGACAGCCGCCGGATCGAGGTCGCCGATGTCGACCAGGAACTTCGGGTCGGGCACCAGGATGTATTCGGCGTACCCGCCCGGGCGAAACACGCCAAGCGACTGCGGGGCAGCGCAGTGGTTCTCCTGGCCGCGGCGACATTCGCCACAGTTCATGCACCCGATCCAGGGATGCACGAGCGCGGGAGCTCCGGTCGGGACCCCTTCCGCATCCGGACCTGCCCTCTCCACGACCCCGAGCACCTCGTGGCCCATTGTATGCGGCAGCGATATGCCGCGATCACCGAGGGTCAGCCGGCTCCCGTGCCCGAGATCGTAGTATCCGTCCGCGATGTGCAGGTCGGAGTGACAGACCCCGGCATGGGTGACCCGCAGCAGCACCTCGCGCCCGACCGGTTCGGGAATCGGTTGCCTGACCGGCTCGACACGGCCGCCGAACTCCGAGATCTGGTAGCTGACCATCGTACCCACGTTTGGTCTCCCCGGTCCGACGTGTCCGGGCGGCTACGCCGGTTCCCGGTTGTCCCGGATGAATTCGGTGATCCCGGGCGCAATCTCGTTGCGCCACCGCCGCCCGTTGAAGATTCCGTAATGACCCACGCCCGGCTGCAGGAGGGTGCGGTGCCGGTGTTCCGGAATGCCGCAACAGATCGCGTGCGCCGCCGCCGTCTGGCCCGGGCCGGAGATATCGTCGAGCTCTCCCTCCACCGTCATCAACGCCGTGCGCGTGATCGCGTCCGGCCTCACCTGGTGGCCGCGCCAGACAAACCTGTTGGTTGCAAGCCAGCGTTCCCGGAACACCCGCTTCAGTGTCTGAAGATAGTAGTCGGCCGTCACGTCCATCACCGCGAGATACTCGTCGTAGAACGCGCGATGCGCCTCGGCCGACTCCCCGTCTCCCGTGACCAGGTGACTGAACATGCGCACGTGAGCGTCGAGGTGGCGTTCGGCGTTCATCGCGATGAAGGCGCCGAGCTGCAGGAATCCGGGATACACGCGCCGCGCCGCGCCGGGATACATCGGCGGGACCAGCGTGATGCACCGGGTTTCGAACCAGCTCATCGAACGCTCGTTGGCAAGCCGGGTCGGCATGGTCTCGGATGCGGCCGTGTCGACCGGGCCGCCCATCAGCACCATGGCGGCCGGCTGGGCCGGATCCTGCCACTGGGCCAGCAGGGAGGTCGCCGCGACGACAATCGGCGCCGGCTGGCACACGGCAATCACAGAGTGGCCGGGTCCCGCGATACGCATGAAGTCAAGCAGATACTCGAGATAGTCGTCGAGATCGAAGCCGCCTTCCAGCAGCGGGACGGTGGACGCGTCCTTCCACTCGGTGATGTAGATGTCGTGCGCGGGCATCAGTCTGCGGACCGTGTCGCGCAACAGGGTCGCAAAGTGGCCCGAGAGCGGAGCGACGATCAGTACCTTCGGATCATCGCGCTCGATCCGGCGGCGGAACCGGGTCAGGGAACAGAACGGCCGCTCCGCCACCGTCTCGATGAGGACGTCCACCTGTTCGCCGTCGATCTCGGTCACATCAAGACCCCACTCCGGTCGCTCCCGGTCCCTGAGCGCGTCATCGAAGATCTCAAGCGCCGCGTCGGCAATGCGGCTTCCGTTGCCTTCGAACAGGAACGGCGCCGCATGACCTGCAAACGCACGGGAGGACCGGGCCGCCATGCGCAGGGGCGTGAACATCAGGCGGCTGGTCTCGTACATCGAGTAGAGCACGGGTCAGTGTCCGTTTCTGTTGCCTGGGCGATACCCCTGTCCCACAGCTGACGGTCCGACACAAGCCGATTCATGCTGCAACGCACAATGACACTGTTCGTGATTGCCGACCCGGCTTGCCTTTTGCGGCAATCGGGCCACAATCGCGTGGTGGTGCTGCCAACCCATGAGCAGGGAGAGTGCGAATGACGATACGGATGCCCTTCGAACCGCGCGGGGTGATACCGGCCTGCCTCCTTCCCTTCGATGCCGGGCTCGAGATCGACGAGCCGGCCTTTCGAGGTCACCTGCAGGACCTCGCTGCGATCGAGGGCATTTCCGCCATCACGGTCAACGCCCACTCGATGGAGGTCCATGCGCTCACCGCCGATGAACAGGCGCGGTGCATGGACATTGCGCTCGACGAGGTCGGTGACCGTCTGCCACTGGTCCATGGCATTTACGCCGACGGGTCGCTGACCGGTGCACGTCTCGCGCGACAGGCCCGGGACGGCGGGGCGTCCTGCTTGCTGATCTTCCCGCCGAACAGCATGGCGATGGGCGGGCAACTGCGCCCTGACATGGCCGTGCGGCATTTCGAGACCATCGCCGAAGCGACCGACCTGCCGCTGATCCTGTTCCAGTACCCGCTTTCTTCCGGTCTCGGCTACCCGGTCGATACCCTGCTCGAGGTCTGCCGCCGGGTTCCGCAGATCCGCGCCATCAAGGACTGGTGCAACGACCCGCTGCAGCACGAACGGCACATACGGGAACTGCGCAGCCTCGATACCCCGGTCCGGGTGCTGTCAACCCACAGCGCGTGGCTGCTGTCTTCGCTGGTCCAGGGGTGCGACGGACTGCTCTCGGGTGCGGGCAGCGTCATTGCCAACCTTCAGGTCGCCCTGTTCCGTGCCTTCCGGGACGGAGACCTCGAGGAGGCGCGTCGCATCAATGACCGGATCCACCCGACAGTCCGGGCGTTCTACGATCCGCCGTTCCTCGACATGCACAACCGCATGAAGGAAGCGCTGCATCACCTCGGCCGGCTGCCGCCGGCGCACGTCCGTCCACCGCTGGTCAAGCTGCCGCCGGCTGAAATCGCACGGATCGGGGCGCTGATGGGTGAGGCGGGCCTGAACGCCGAGACCGTCTACCGCAAGGTCGCCTGACGGCGACACCCATCTGACACACGGGACATCGCCATGGATTTCACGCTGCCGGCGCAGGTCGAGGACTATCGCCGGGCGGTGCGCGACTTCGTCGCCGAGCACATCCTGCCGCTGGAGGCCGACCGCGCCAACTACGACGCGCACGAGAACATTGCCGCCGGACCGCTGCAGGCCGTGCAGGCAAAGGTCAAGGCCGCCGGGCTGTGGGCACCGCAGATGCCGCGCGAGCGTGGCGGCCTCGGTTTCGACCAGGTCGGCATGGCTGCCGCCTACGAGGAAATGAACCGGTCCATCTTCGGCCCGGTCTGTTTCAACTGCGCGGCACCCGACGACGGCAACATGTTCGTGCTGAACCGCGTCGCAACCAGGGAACAGAAGGACCGGTGGCTGCAACCGATCATCGATGGAACCGTGCGGTCGTCCTTCGTGATGACCGAGCCTCACCCGGGCTCGGGTTCCGATCCGTCGATGATGCAGACGAAGGCGGAACCGCTCGGCAATTCCCGCTGGCGGATTACCGGCCACAAGTGGTTCATCACCGGCGCCGAGACAGCCCGGCACTTCATCCTGATGGCCCGCACCTCAGATGATCCCAGACGCGGTCTGACCGCCTTCATGTTCCATCGCGACCAGCCGGGCTGGGAGATCGTGCGACGCATCGAGATCATGGGCCCGGAAGAGCACGGCGGCCACTGCGAACTCAGGTTCGACGGCCTGGAAATCGATGACGCCGACCGGATCATGGAGGTGGGAGACGGGCTGAAACTGACCCAGATCAGGCTCGGTACCGCCCGGCTCACCCACTGCATGCGCTGGCTGGGCCTTTCCAAGCGGTGCATGGAGATCGCCCAGGAGTACGTGGAGAGGCGCCGCGGTTTCGGCGTGACCCTTGCTGATCGCGAGAGCGTTCAGCAGATGCTGGGCGGCGTGGCTGCCGACATCGAGATGGGTCGTTTGATCACCATGCGGGCGGCGTGGAAACTCGCCGCAGGCGACTTCGCCCGCAAGGAGGTCTCCATGGCCAAGAACCATGTGGCCGACACCCTGCACCGTGCGGTTGACACCGCGCTTCAGCTGAACGGCGCGCGCGGATATTCGAAGGACACGCCGCTGGAGTGGATCTACCGCTATGCTCGCCAGGCCCGTCTGGTCGACGGCGCATCCGAGGTCCACAAGATGGTCCTTGCCCGGTTCTACCGCACCGAGGGGAACGATTTCTGGGCCTGGGGCATGGCATGATGACATGTGGCGGCGGACCGGCTTCCGGTCCGCTGCCGCTTGCGGGCCAGGGTCCCGACGCCGGCGCGCTCGCACGCTGGCTTCAGGTCCGGACCGGTGCGAACCGGGTCGGGATCGAGGGCTGCGAACGCCTGGCCGGCGGCGCCATTCAGGAAACCTGGGGTTTCGACGCCGAATTCGCGGGAGGCACGCTGCCGGGGTACCATCGCCTCGTCTTTCGCATGGACCCGGCATGCAGGTTGCCGCAGGGGATTGGCCGGGCCGGCGAATGCGCCGTTCAGCGCCTCGTGCATGGCGCGGGCGTTACCGTTGCAGAACCCCTGTTCCTCGACGCCGACGGGTCGGTCGCCGGCAGACCCGGGTACGTGATGCGCCACGTGGCGGGAACCACCGATCCGGGCGCCCTCGTTCACGGTCGTCTTGCCGCCACCACGCGCACAACACTGGTGCGCGAGGCGGGGCGGCAACTTGCAATCCTGCACCGGATCACACCCGATTCCATCGCCTGCAGTCAGCGGCCCGACTGTCTCGCCCGCCTGCCGGAAGACCCGGCACTGCATCGTCTCGAAACCCTCGAACGCGAACTTGATTCCCTGCCCGAACCACTGCCGGCACTCGAGTGGGCGCTCAGGCAATTGCGTCGTTCCGCTCCGAGGAGCAGGCCGGTGGTGCTGTGTCACGGCGATTACCGGATCGGCAACATCATGGTCGCTGACGGCACCATCACTGCGGTGCTCGACTGGGAGTTCGCGGGCTGGAGCGACCCGATGGAGGATATCGGGTGGTTCTGCTCCCGCTGCTGGCGCCATGGCGCCGACGCCCGGGAAGCAGGCGGCCTCGCCGGCCGCCGCGAACTTGAGCAGGGGTACGCGGACGCGGGAGCAGGGCCGGCAGACCGGGACGTGATCGCATTCTGGGAGGCGGTGGCAGCGACCCGCTGGGCCATCATCGCCCACTGCCAGTCCCGCCGCACCCCCACACCGCCCGCGCTCGCCCTCGACCTCGCACTCACCGGCCGCAAGGCGGTCGAGGTCGAGCTCGAGGCCGTGACCCTGGCAGAGGCCGTTCGCCGTGGCTGATCATCCCGACGGCCGTACCCTTCTCGAGGCAGCCCTCCTCGCACTGCGCGACGACGTGCTGCCCGGACTTGAAGGTCGCCGCCGTGATACGTGCGTCCTGGTGATCGCGGCACTTGCGGGCGCGCTGCGTGATCTGGACGCGTCAGCAGCGCAGTCCGGCCGCGGGGAGGTTCTTCGTGAGCGCCTGGCCGCGCTCTACGGCGCAGGCGCGGCCGGGCGGGCAGACCTGGAGCGGTGCCTCGCCCATGACATCCGTGCCGGCCGGTTCGACGATGATGAGGCGGTTCGCTCCCTGCTGCTCGACCAGCTGCATGAGCGCCTCGCAGTCACCAACCCGGACTTTGTCGAAACCGGGATCTTCTCGCGGCCCGGGTCCGACCTCACCGATCCCTGAACACCGCCGGCCGCTTTTCAAGGAAAGCCCGCAGGCCCTCCGCAGCGTCCTCGGTCTGGAAGGCAAGGGTATTGAGATCGGCCTCGATCCTGAGACCTTCCTGGATCTGCACGTCGAGGGCCCGGCGCACCGCCGCCCGGCCCAGCGCCACGGCGGCAAGACCGTGCCTGGTGATGGCCGAGAACCAGTCAAGTGCCGCGTCCAGCGGATCGCCGGAAATCACTGCATTCACGAGCCCGATCCGTTCCGCCTCCCCGGCATCGATGCTGCGTCCGGTAAGGACCAGTTCGAGCGCCCTGCCCTCGCCGACGAGGCGCGGCAGCCGCTGGGTTCCGCCGTAGCCCGGGATCACACCGAGCCCGATCTCCGGCAGGCCCATCCTGGCGTTCGGCACCGCGAGACGGAAGTCGCAGGCCATGGCAAGTTCGAGCCCGCCGCCGAGTGCCAGTCCGTTGATCACCGCGAGGGACGGCAGCGGGAAGCCGGCCAGGCGATCGAACACCCGTTGCCCGCGCTCCATGTCCGCCCTGTGGGTCATCAGCGAACGCCCCGGCAGTTCGGAGATATCCGCTCCCGCGCAGAAGGCGCGCGTACCCGCCCCGATGAAAACCAGGCCGCGGACATCACTGTCCGCGACCCGGTCCAGTGTCCGGCCAATGTCCTCCACCAGGGAAAAGGTCAGCGCATTGAGCGCCTGCGGACGATTGATGGTGACCACCGCAACCTGTCCGACCTCGCTGAGTTCTATCGTCATCGTCGCATATTCCGTCGCATGCGCCTCGTCGGTCGGACGAACGGCGCCCCCGCCTCAGCCGGCGGGCCGGAGGCCGTCAAGACCATAGAAGCTGCGTGCCGTGTCGTGGAACAGCAGCCGTTTCTCGTCGGGCGATGCTCCGTGCGCGATGCGCTTGTACGCGTTCCACGCAAGGGTGTAGGAGCCCGAGATCTTGTCGACCGGGAAATTGCTTTCGAACATGCAGCGCCCGGGGCCAAATGCCTCGATGCAGGTCTCGAAATACGGTCGGTAGGCCTCGGCAATGACCCCGGAGCCGGGCGGCCTGTCAAGATGTTCGAATCCGAATCCGCACACCCGCTTGCCGATCCCGCCGAGCTTCACGCTTACATTCTCGCACCTGGCCATTTCCCGCATGTCCGCCTGCCAGCCGGGGAAGATTTCCGCCCGCCTGCCGGCGTGGATGCCGATGCCGAGCGGACCACCGACGTGATCCATGACGATCGGCTGGTCGGGAAAGCGTCGCGCAAGCGCGATCACGTCCCGGAGCTGGGTGTGGAACACCCACGCGTCGAACACCAGGCCGAGTTCGCCGAGGACCCGGAACCCTTCCCTGAACCCCTCGTGGTCGCGGTAGAGGTGCGGATGCGGAACCACCCGGCTGTCCGGGATCTCGGGCGACGGGTCAAGCGAGGCGGCGTGGCGGATGCCGCGAAACCGTGTGCCGGCAGCGGCCCGCTGGGCCTCGAGCACTTCGAGCACCGAAGCGCCGCGCGACAGGTCGGCAGTCCCGACAATGCCCGCTGCAACCCGGGTCGCGTTGTAGGTACCGCTCGCGGCCATGGCTGCGGCGCCGTTCGCGAACTCCACTTCACCAACCGGACGCATCTCTTCCGGCCCGTCCTCGCGGTAGAAGACGTGACACTCGATGAACACCGTCGCAACGACGTTGTGGCCACCCGAGATGTCATCGAGGAAATCCGGCAGCAGGTACTGGTGGGAGGGAAAGTCCCAGAGGTGATGATGTGGATCGATGATCGGCAGATCGGGTTCGAGCGCCTCCTCCTGCGTCAGCGCCAGCCAGTCGGGATCGACCTTCGGAAACGGCGTCGGCAGGTCGGGGCGTGGTCTTGTCATTGCGGGTCCCTCCATTGTTGCTCAGGCGTCCGGACCCGGCGGGTGCATCCGGTGCCACCCGGTCCGTCCCTGGTACGCGTGTCCGACGCGAAACAGCAACGGCTCCTGCCACCATGCAGCCTCGAGCTGCAGTCCGACCGGAAGACCGTCACCGGTGAACCCGCAGGGGACGGACAGCCCAGGGATCCGGCCGAGTGCGCCGGCATAGGTATTGCGGGTGGCATCCCGCGTGGCGTCGAGCAGGGAGCGATCGTCCTCGATCGGCGGCACCAACCCGGGCATGGCCGGTGACGCCAGTACATCGACCTCCTCGAAGAGCGTGCGCAGCGTACGCAACCAGCCCTCCCGGCCCCGCATCGCGTTCGCGTAGTCGACCGCCGTCATTGACAGACCGGTCGTCATCCGGTTGTACACCTCGCGCGAGAACATCTCCGGGCTGGTCTCGAGCCGCTTGGCGTGGAACGCGCAGGCATCGGCGAAGATCATGACCGTCGCCCACTTCTGCGTCTCGGCCGCGCCAGGCACCGAAACCTCGACCAGCCTCGCTCCCAGGCCTTCCAGCTCACCGAGAGCCGCATGGATGGCACGGGCGACATCGGGATGCAGGTCGTCGAAGTAGAAGTTGCGCGGCACACCGATCCGAATGCCGTCGATCCCGTCCGCGAGGCTGGGCAGGAAGTTCTCGAGCGATCGCGCCTCGCTCCACGCATCCCCGGGATCATGTCCCGCCATGACAGCGAACATCCGCGCCGTGTCGGCAACCGAACGCGCCATCGGCCCGATGGTGTCGAAACTCGGACTGACCGGCGTCGAGCCCGTGTTCGGAACCCGGCCATGGGTCGGGCGCAGGCCGGTCACTCCGTTGATTGCCGCCGGCAGCCGTACCGATCCGCCGGTATCGGAACCGAGTGCGCCGACGCAGAATCCGGCTGCCACCGCGGCTCCCGAGCCCCCGCTCGATCCCCCCGGAACCCGCTTCGGATTCCAGGGATTGCGACACTGCGGCGAGACGGTGTTGTCCGAGCGGATGCCGAACGCGAATTCGTGCAGGGTCGCCTTGCCGACCATGACGGCGCCGGCCCGGAGCAGCCGGTCGACGACAGGCGCATTCGCGTTGGGAACATGGTCGGCGTGGAAGGCCGATCCGCTGGTGGTCCTCACGCCGGCGGTCTCGATGTTGTCCTTGATTGCCACCGGCATGCCGTGCAGGAGACCGAGCCACCGCCCGTTCGAAGCCGCCCGGTCGGCGGCCTCGGCCTGGCGCATCGCCTCGTCACCGCAGACGGTGATCAGTGAACAGATCCGGCCGTCGTCGCGCTCGATCGCGTCGAGACAGGCCCGGACCGCGTCACGGCTCGCAGTCGTCTCCATCATCCCTCCCCTCTCCGGTTCAATGACCTGGTTCGGCCGGTCCGGTCTCCTTCAGGAACTGCGTGAGTACCGCCACCAGCAGCGGGATCACCGCCAGTGACCACAGCATGACGGAATAGTCTCCCGTCAGATCCACCGCGATCCCGAGGGGCAGCGGTCCGAGCGACGCACCCACCACCCCGATCATCTGGCCGGTGCCCTGGATCGATCCGAGGTACCTGCGTCCGAAGTAGCGCGGCCACAGGTACCCGAACAGGGTGATGCTGGCAGCATTGTTCACACCGAAGATCACGCCGTAGATCACTGCCGTCAGCGGATCGCGGACCAGGGTGATGGACACGAGCGATGCGCACAGCACCAGCAAGGATGCCCCGAATATCCGCGGCGTCGCAAACCGGTCGAGACTTCGGCCGAAGAACGGCTGCACCACAACCGCGGTCACCGCAGAGAGAGGGAAGATCCAGGCCGCCGTGGTCGCGGACAACCCGTGATGGGTGAAGATCGCAACCTGGAAGAAGTGCAGCGCCGTGATCAGCATCGACATGGTGAAGAGGCCGGCGGCAACGATGTAGAAGGTTCGGGTCCGCAGCGCCTCGGTGAGCGTCATTCCCCATGCCGCTGACACCCGGCTTGCTCCAGGTGCAGGCGCGGCTTCCCGCGCGTCGCCATCCGGCACCAGTCCCAGGCGTTCGGGCACATCATGCAGCAGAAGCAGGATCAGCGGGATCATGACTATCCACGTCGACAGCCCGAGCCAGAACCACGCCTCGCGCCACCCGACCTGCTCGATCAGCCACTGGCTTGCGGGAGGGTGCACCGCCATGGAGGCGGAGAAACCCAGCATCATCATGCTCAACGCAAGGCCGCGTTTTCGGCTGAACCACTGCGAGACGACGTTGGCCGAGGTCAGCATCAGAGATCCCTGGCCCAGGAAGCGCAGCGCACCGAAGGCGAACGCCAGCCACACCATTCCAGGCACCAGCCCGAAGGCAATGCAGGCGGCACCGAGCAGCACGACGACGATCAGCATCATCCTGGACGGACCGTGCCGATCAACCAGCCGGCCCATCAACGGCAGACCAAACGCCGCGACCAGGGTCGCGAACCCGTAGGCGCCGGACAGCGCCGTCGCTCCAATGCCGAGATCGCGGGATATCGGGTCAATGAAGACGCTGAAGGTGTGCGACTGCCCCGGTCCGCTCGCCATGATGGCGACGCCGGCAACCAGAACGATCGCCCACCCGTAGAAGACCCGCGCGCCTACCGCGGCCGCGATCCGCTCTCGGTACCTGATCACGGGCCTGGCGGCCCAGATACCGTGCCTGCCTCGGGAAGGCCTGCCATCAACCGGTTCCGCCGGCACGTTCGGCTTCCAGCAGGGACCGGACCTCCCCGGGGATCGGGGCGGAACTCCGGGTCTTCGGATCGAAGAAGACCTCGACGACATCCTGGAACGCCAGCACGTCGCCGGTCTCGACGTGCGACATGCGCTGACGGAAGGTCACACTGCGGTTTCCGACCCGGGCCACGCCGCCGTCGACCCGGTACAGGTCGGCCGCCGTCACCTCCTTGCGGAAATGCGTGACCGTGCTGCCGGTCACGGTGTGCACGCCCAGCTCTTCCATGCGTCCCCATCCGGTCCCGACCCGCGACCAGATGTGGAAGATCGCATCGTCAAACAGGTGAGCATACCAGCGCACGTTCATGTGGCCCCACTGGTCGCAATGCCAGGGAAAGCACACGCCGCTCGAAAGCGTGTGCCAGCGCGCCACCCCGGGCGCCTCGCGCGGGACCTCCTCGAGTTCCGGCACCGGATCCGGACCAGCCAGCTGGGCCTCGATGATCGGCCGCAGCGCGTCGGGAATCGAAATGGCGGAACGCGAGTCCGGGTTGAAGAACACCTCGAGCGAATCCTGCGTGGCATGCACCTCGCCGGTGTCCGCATTCAGCATCCGCTGCGCAAACGTGATGGTCCTGCGGCTTGAACCGACCAGGGCGCCCTCGATCCGCACCAGGGTTCCGAGCGGGCATTCGCGAAGGAAGTTGGTGCGCGTGATCCCGGCCACCCCGTGACCACCGTGCGGCATGATCACCGACTGGCCGAGACCGGACTGGTGCCAGATGAGGAACATGCCCTCGTTGAACATGTTCGCGTGGTGCCGGACATTCATGTGGCCAAACTGGTCGCACAGCCACGGATGAACGACTCCGGTATGCACCGGGTGCCAAATGGTCATGGGTTTGCCGCCTGAGATCAATGTGCCGGCCGTGTTGATACCAGACAAAGCCGGCCGGAGGCACCTCCCGACTTTCGCTGGGCGATGGATTCTGGCAAACAGGCGCCGATCGTCCCCGAGAGCAGGAACCGGTACCGGAATGACCGCACAGGACCCGGCAGGCGCCACGCCGTCACATGCGATCCGCGAGCAGATTCGCTCCGACGTCGAGCTCGGTCGCACCGAAGAGGTGGTCACCCGGTTTCCGCCGGAGCCGAACGGTCACCTTCACATCGGCCACGCGCTGTCGATCTGCCTGAACTTCGGGATGGCGGCCGAGTTCTCGGGCCGGTGCAACCTGCGGTTCGACGACACCAATCCGCTTCGCGAGGACCAGGCCTACATCGACGCCATCCAGCGCGACGTCGCGTGGCTGGGGTTTTCGTGGTCGGGCGAGGCGCGGTACGCGTCGGACTACTTCGAGCAGCTCTACGCGTGGGCCCAGCACCTGATCGACACCGGTCACGCCTATGTCGACGATCTCTCGGCCGAGGACATCCGCGCCTGGCGCGGCACGCTGACCGAGCCGGGTCGCGACAGCCCGTGGCGGAACAGGTCCGCCGACGAAAGCCTGGCGCTGTTCCGCCGCATGCGCGACGGTGACTTTCCCGACGGTGCCCGGGTCCTTCGCGCCCGCATCGACATGGCGTCCGGCAACATCAACCTGCGCGACCCGGTGCTCTATCGCATTCTTCACGCCGAACACCCGCGAACCGGGCGGCGCTGGTGCATCTATCCGACCTACGACTTCGCCCACGGACAGTCGGACGCGATCGAGGGCGTAAGCCATTCGCTGTGCACGCTGGAATTCGCCGACCATCGTCCGCTCTATGACTGGCTGCTCGAGCATCTTCCGGTTCCGTCGAGACCGCGGCAGTACGAGTTCGCGAAGCTTGCGCTCTCCCACACCATCCTGTCGAAGCGCCGCCTGACCCGGCTGGTCGAGGACGGACATGTCCAGGACTGGGACGATCCGCGGCTTGCCACGCTTTCCGGCCTGCGCCGCCGGGGCGTGCCGCCCGCAGCGCTCCGCGAGTTCGTCTCCCGGCTTGCGGTCTCGCGTAACGAGGGCGTAGTCGACATCGCCATGTTCGAACACGTGCTCAGGGATACGCTGAACCGTTCGGCCGAAAGGCGGATGGCGGTACTCCGCCCGCTCAAGGTGGTGATCGAGAGCTTCGAGGAGGGGCGGACCGACTGGCTCGAGGCCGCCAACCACCCTGCCGATCCCGATGCCGGTACGCGGCAGGTCCCGTTCTCCAGGGAAGTGTGGATCGAGAGGGACGACTTCATGGAGGACCCGCCTCGGCGGTTTCACCGCCTCGCGCCCGGACGCGAGGTCCGGCTGCGCTACGGCTACCTGATCACCTGCACCGAAGTGGTGCGTGACGCGTCGGGAAACGTCACCGAACTCAGATGCAGGCACGACCCGGCATCGCGCGGCGGAACCGCCCCGGACGGCCGCAAGGTGCGCGGGACCATCCACTGGGTCTCGGCGGCCCACGCAGTGGACGCGGAGGTCAGGCTCTACGGTCCCCTCGTCACCACCGCCACTCCCGGCGCAACAGGCGACTTCGTCGACGACCTCGATCGGGCCTCGCTCGAGATCCTGCGCGGTTGCAAGCTCGAGCCGGTCCTCGCCGGGGCGTCCGGCCCGGTCCCGGTGCAGTTCGAGCGCCTCGGCTACTTCAGCATCGATCCGGACAGCGCTCCGGGTGCGCCGGTCTACAACCAGACGGTGTCCCTGCGCGACAGCTGGGCGAAGGACCGCGCGAAGTCCTGACGACCCGGAGCCCCGACCCGGGTGGAAAACGGGTTTCGGGTACCCACCGCCGTGATCGATTGCCGCACTTCAGAACACGGACAGTCGCGGATCAGCCCGCCGCTCGGGTGGGCAGCAGGGCGGTGCCGCAGCAAGGAATGGGCCTGCAGGACTTCGCGGTATCAGGAGCGCTCGGTCTTCACCGGTTCCCGGAGCCCGGGGAGGCTGCACGTGCCATGACGGGACACCAGACGCCAGTCTGCCCCGCGCGCCGGAACTGGGCGAGGGTTTCGCGCGCCGCCATGCCTGCTAGGCAACGTGTTTCCGGCCAGTGCGGATGCCCGGGCGGAGCCGGGAACTGTCGATGTTCCGGACAACTCAGGCTCCCGGCATCGGCACGACGACGGTGCCCGATCGCCCGACACCGATCGGATCTCCGGACGGATCCTGTGAGCGAGAGCACCCTTGCGCACGGACACGGTGCCGGCGCGTCAGCCCTGGTCAGGCCACCGAGAAGCTCTCCCCGCAACCGCAGCGCCCGGTCTCGTTCGGATTGTTGAACACGAAACCGGAGAACATCCTGTCTTCCTGGTAGTCCATCTCGGAGCCGAGGATGAACATGACCGCGGTGGGATCGATGAACAGGGTCACTCCCTTTTCCTCGACCTTGTCCTCGAACTTCTTCTGATCGGTGGCGTATTCGACGAAGTAACTCATTCCGGAACAGCCGCGGGACTTCACGCCGACCCGAAGCCCGAGCACCTTCTCGTTCTCGCTCTTCTCGATCAGGGTGCGCACCCGCGCGGCTGCCGCATCGGTCAGCGTGACCGGCGCCTTGCCTGGCTCGAACTGGAACATTGCTCCGTCTCCCTGCGCCTTCGGACCCGCCAGGGTCTCAGTACATGTTCAGGATCAGTTTCGCCTCGTCACTCATCCGCTCGGGCGTCCAGGGCGGCTCCCAGGTCAGCTCGACCGCCACTTCCCCGACCCCGTCAACGTCCGAAACCGCTGCCGCCACATCATACGGCATCTCACCGGCCACGGGACAGGCGGGCGCCGTCAGGGTCATCAGGATCTTGACATCGCCGTCAACGAGTCGCTCGGTCTCGTAGATCAGTCCGAGGTCGTAGATGTTGACCGGGATTTCCGGGTCGTGAACCGTGCGCAGCGCGTCGACGATCGCCTCGTCACTCGCATGCGGCGCACCTTCGGCAAGCTTGGCGCCCGAGCGCGCCGTTGTTCCTTCGGGAACGGCCGGATCCATCATGAACGATCCGTACGGATTGAGCTCCGGTCCGAAAGCACTCATTGGAAGATCTCCCGTACTTTCTCAAGGCTCTCGACAAGGATGTCGATGTCCTCGGTGGTGTTGTAAAGCGCAAGGCTCGCGCGCGCCGTCGATGACAGCTCGAAACGGTCCATCAGCGGCTGGGCGCAGTGATGACCGGCCCGCACGGCGACGCCGTACTGGTCGATGATGGTCGAGACATCGTGCGGATGCGCGCAGTCCATGACGAAGGAGACGACGCTGGCCTTCCCGGCCGCGGTACCGACCAGTGACAGGCCCGGCACGGAAGCGAGCCGCTGGGTCGCGTACAGCAGCACCTCCTGCTCGTGGCGCGCGATCGCGTCGATCCCGATGTCGCTGACGTAGTCGATGGCCGCGGCCAGACCGATCGCCTGGGCAATCGGCGGGGTCCCGGCCTCGAACTTGTCGGGCAGGTCCGCCCAGGTGGTCGCCGACAGGGTCACCGTGTCGATCATCCCGCCCCCGCCCTGCCACGGTGGCATGGCTTCGAGCAGTTCCGCCCGGCCCCAGAGCACGCCGATCCCGGAAGGACCGTAGAGCTTGTGGCCGGAAAAGGCGTAGAAGTCGACCTCCAGTTCCTGGACGTCGACCGGCAGGTGCACGATGCCCTGGGCACCGTCCACTACCACCACCGCGCCCTGCGCGTGGGCAAGCCGCGCGATGTCGCGCAGCGGCAGGACGGTCCCGAGCACGTTCGAGACATGGAAGCAGGAAACGACGCGGGTCCTTTCCGTGATGAGGCGCGCAAAGTCCTCGAGTCGGAAGGTTCCGTCGTCCTGGACCGGCACCGCCTTGACCACACACCCGGTCTGTTCACGCACCAGGTGCCACGGCACGATGTTGGAGTGATGCTCGGCACAGGTGATCAGCACCTCGTCGCCAGGCCCCAGCACGCTGCGGCCGTAGCTCCACGCCACCAGGTTGATCGCTTCGGTTGTCCCCCCGGTGAAGACCACTTCGTGCTGTTCCGGCGCGTTGATGAACGCGCGCACGGTCTCGCGCGCCTCCTCGTAGCGGGCCGAGGCCCGTTCCGAGAGATAGTGCAGACCCCGGTGTACGTTGGCGTAGTCGTTTTCGTAGACGTCCCTGACGCTATCGATGACATGGCGCGGCTTCTGCGCCGACCCGGCACTGTCCAGGTAGACGAGACGCCTGCCCCGGACCGGCTTCGACAGGATCGGAAAATCCTTGCGCGCCGTGTCCACGTCGAACCGGGCGCTCATGACCGCCCCTCCCCCGGCATTCCGATGACCCGCCCGAGCCAGTTCCGGGCCACCTGTCCCATCGCCTGGCGAACCGGTTCGCTGCGGATCTCGTCCAGCACCTCGTCGACATAGGCCGCCACCAGCAGCCGTCGAGCCGTTTCGTGCGAAATGCCGCGCGCCTGGAGATAGAACACCTGCTCCGGATCGAGTTCTCCGACGGTGGCACCATGACTGCACCGCACGTCGTCGGCATAGATCTCGAGTTCGGGCTTGGAATCGACCTCGGCGCGCCCTGACAGCAGCATCGCCCGGTTCATCTGGTAGCCGTCAGTCTTCTGGGCGACCGAGCGGACCAGGATCTTGCCCTGGAACACGCCGCGGGCCCGATCGGTCAGCACACCCTTGTAGACTTCGCGACTGGTACTCCCGGGTGCTGCGTGATCGATGAAGGTGGTGGTGTCCAGGTGCTGCGTTCCCGCTCCGAGGTAGGCGCCGTTGATCCGGTATTCCGCCCCGGAGCCCTCGATCCGGCCGCGAATCTCATTGCGCGCCAGCCTGCTGCCGGTCGAAAGCACGAAATTGTCATACTGGCTGCGGGCACCGGCCCGTACCTCGGTCAGCCCCACGTGGAACGAGGTATCCGGCTGGTCCTGCACCCGGTAGTGGCCGAGCATTGCACCCTGGCCGAGCGTGACCTGGCAGACCGCGTTGGCGAACCCCGGCCCGTCGGCGATGTGGGACTCCATCACGGTCGCCACACTGTCGGCGCCGGCCCGGATGACGATGCGCGGTGCGAGCGCGGCCCCCTCGCCGCAGGCCGCCGAGATCACGTGCAGTGGCCGCTCGACCACGGTACCGGCAGCGATGTCGATCACGAGCACGTCAAGCATGGTGGCGGTGCTGAGCGCGGCGAGCGGCAGACCGTCGGTCGAGTCCGTCTCCTCGATGATCGACGCGAGCGCGCGGACATCGGGATCGCTCCCGTTCGCAAGCCGCGTTGCCCGCACGCCTGGTCCAAGGTCACCCAGATCGGACAGATCAGGCCGCACCACGCCATTGACCAGTACCAGCCGCGGCCCGTCAATGGTCGGTCTTGCGGGGAGTACGGGTGTGTCGCCATGGCCCGTCGACGCGAACTGCCCCGCCGCCAGCGGGTTCAGGCTGGTGTACTTCCACGACTCCGTTCGCGCGTGCGGCCAGCCCGAGGCGAGGTAGCGCATCCTCGCGTTCGCGCGCAGACCTGCAAGCCGGTCGCCCGCAGACGACGCCTGGTCGATCAGGTCCAGGAACGGGGGAAGTGGCGCTGCGTCATCCGGCATCACGCGGCCCGCTCCGTGTAGGCTGCATAGCCGTTGGCCTCGAGTTCCAGCGCCAGTTCCCTGCCGCCGGACCGGCGAATCTTCCCGTTCGCCAGCACGTGCACCCGGTCCGGGCTGATGTGGTTGAGCAGCCGCTGGTAGTGAGTGATCACCAGCATGGCCCGTTCCGGTGTACGCAGCCGATTGACACTGTCCGAAACGACCTTGAGCGCGTCGATGTCGAGCCCGGAATCGGTCTCGTCGAGCACCGCGAGCGCGGGTTCGAGGACGGCCATCTGCAGCACTTCGTTACGCTTCTTCTCGCCGCCGGAAAACCCGACGTTGACGGCCCGCTTGAGGATGTCGTCGTTCATGCCAAGCTCGCGCGCCCGGGCGCGGACCAGCTTGAGGAACTGCATGGCATCGACCTCACCCTCGCCGGCATGGGCGCGCCGGGCGTTGTACGCTTCCTTCAGGAAGGTCATGCCGGTCACGCCCGGGATCTCCACAGGGTACTGGAAGGCGAGGAAGACTCCATTGTTGGCGCGTTCGTCCGGAGACATGTCGAGCAGGTCCCGGCCACGGAAGCTGATCGACCCGTGCGTCACCTCGTAACCCTCGCGGCCGGCGAGGATATGGGCGAGCGTGCTCTTGCCGGATCCGTTCGGTCCCATGATGGCGTGGACCTCGCCGGCATCGATCTCGAGATCGATCCCTTGCAGGACCTCCACACCGTCGACCTCGGCGTGCAGACTGTCGATCTTCAGCATATGCGTGTTCCCGATCCTTCCCGCACGGCTCAGCCGACGCTTCCCTCAAGGCTGATGCCGATCAGCTTCTGTGCCTCGACGGCAAACTCCATCGGCAGTTCCTTCATCACTTCCTTGCAGAACCCGTTGACGATCAGCCCGACCGCGTCCTCGGCCGACAGGCCGCGCTGCATGCAGTAGAACATCTGGTCCTCGCTGATCTTCGAGGTCGTTGCCTCATGCTCGACCCAGGCGGACGGGTTGCGCGATTCGATATAGGGCACGGTGTGGGCACCGCACCTGTTGCCGATCAGCAGGCTGTCGCACTGGGTGAAGTTCCGCGCACCCTGCGCGCCCGGCATGATCTTGACCAGGCCGCGATAGGTGTTGTCCGCGCGACCGGCACTGATTCCCTTGGAAATGATGGTCGAACGGGTATTGCGCCCGAGGTGGATCATCTTGGTCCCGGTGTCCGCCTGCTGGGCATTGTTGGTGATCGCCACCGAGTAGAACGCACCGACCGAATTGTCGCCGATCAACAGGCAGCTGGGATATTTCCATGTGATGGCGGAACCGGTCTCGACCTGCGTCCAGGAAATCCGTGAGTTGCGACCGCGGCACGCTCCGCGTTTCGTCACGAAGTTGTAGATGCCGCCCTTACCGTTCTCGTCACCCGGATACCAATTCTGGACCGTCGAGTACTTGATTTCCGCATCGTCGAGCGCCACCAGTTCCACGACCGCGGCGTGCAACTGGTTCTCGTCACGCTGCGGTGCGGTGCAGCCCTCCAGATAACTGACGTAGGAGCCCTCGTCGGCGATGATCAGGGTGCGCTCGAACTGGCCGGTGTTCTCGGCATTGATCCTGAAATAGGTCGACAGTTCCATCGGGCAGCGCAACCCCTTGGGAACATAGACAAACGAGCCGTCGGTGAAGACCGCGCTGTTCAGGGCCGAGAAGTAGTTGTCACCCTGCGGGACCACCGAGCCCAGGTGTTTCCGCACCAGCTCCGGATAGTCCCGGATTGCCTCGGATATCGGGCAGAAGACGACGCCCATCTCCGCGAGTTTCGCCTTGTAGGTGGTTGCGACGGACACCGAGTCGAACACCGCGTCCACCGCCACCACGCCGGCGAGCAACTCCTGTTCCCGCAGCGGAATGCCGAGCTTCTCGTAGGTCCGGAGAAGTTCGGGATCGACCTCCTCGAGGCTGTTCGGCCTCTCCCGCGTGCGCGGTGCGGCGTAGTAGTGCAAGTCCTGGTAGTCGATGCTCGGATAGCCGACCTTGGCCCAGGTCGGCTCGCTCATCGTCAACCAGTGCCGATACGCCTTCAGGCGCCACTCCAGCATCCACTCCGGCTCCTCCTTGCGCAGGGAGATGAAGCGGATAATGTCCTCGGACAGCCCCTTGGGAGCCAGCTCGGTCTCGACGTCGGAAACGAAGCCGTACTTGTAGCGCTCCGCTGCCTGGGCCGCGACCTGTTCGACAGTTTCTGCGGTTGCCGACATTGTCGTTCCTATCCGGTTTCCCTGTCGTGCCGATCCACCGTCACGCCGATGGCGCCGGGCGCGCCGGCCGCTGCTCGGGGATCGGAAAGATATGTGTCGGATCCAGCAGGTCTTCCAGCGTCACGCCTTCCAGCGCATGCCGGATCGCGTTGTTGACCCGGGTCCAGTTGCCGCGCATCGGGCAGAGCGATTCCACGCTGCACCGGTCGGGTGCCCCTTCGACACAGGCCGTGAGCGCGATGGGCCCGTCCAGCGCCTCGATGATCTCGGCGACACGGACCTCGTGCGCGCACCGGTCCAGCGAGAACCCGCCCGACGGACCCCGGTGCGAGGTGACCAGCGCCGTGCCTGCGAGGATTCGCAGCAGCTTCGACACGGTGGGCACGGGGATCGCCGTTTCCTCGGCGATCTGCACCGAGGTGCGGATCTCGCCTGGCGCTCGCGAGAGCTGCCCCAGCACCACCACTGCGTAGTCCGTCATTCTGTTCAGTCTGAGCATCGCACAATGAACCGTACCAGATTGGTCTTGTATATAGGCGGGACGTGAAAGAAATTCAATCGGAAGAGAAACCCGGACAGTATGTTTCCTCACCCGTGTTCCGGCAGGACAGGTCCATGAGCATCCCCGTTGCCAGCCGCCGTCCGCAGAGGATTCTGCTGGCGAGCCTGTGGATGGCAGGCGCCCTTCTGAGCCTGAGCGGCATGGCGATCGCCGGGCGGGAACTCTCGGCTGAACTGAACGCGGTCCAGACCTCCTTCATCCGCTCGCTCACCTGCCTCGCCGTCCTGGTGCCGCTGGTGGCGATCATCGGGTTCTCGAAGGTCCGCACAAACCGGTTGCGGCTTCACGTCACCCGCAACGTGGTCCACTTCGCAGCCCAGGCGAGCTGGTTGTTCGGGGTCGCGGTGCTGCCGCTTGCACAGGTGTTCGCAATCGAGTTCACCGCGCCGATCTGGACCGCCCTGCTTGCGAGCCTGTTCCTGCGTGAACGGCTGACCGGCTCGCGAATCGCCGCCATTGCCCTGGGTTTCACCGGAATCCTGATCATCCTTCGGCCCGGCTTCGAGACCATCCATCCGGCAACCTTGGTCGTGCTGCTGGCCTCGGTGGGATTCGCCATCACCTTCGTCTTCACCCGTTACATGTCGGGGAGCGAATCCCCGCTCACGGTCATCTTCTACATGAACCTGGTGCAGTTCCCGATCGGACTGGTGCTGTCACTGCCCGACTGGACCATCCCCTCCGCCGCGATGCTGCCCTGGATCGCGCTGATCGGCGCCTGCGGCCTCGGTTCCCACTTCTGCTTTGCCCATGCGCTCAGTCTCGCCGACGCCGCTGTGGTCACTCCGATCGACTTTTTCCGCCTGCCCCTGATCGCCGCCATCGGTTTCCTGTTCTACAACGAGGGGCTCGACATCCTGATCCTGGTCGGCGGCGCCGTCATCTTCTCCGGCAATCTCATCAACCTCTGGACCGAGCGCCGGTCCGCGAGCCGTCCCGGCCCACCCGCATCGGATAGGCGAGAAACCCCCTGAAGCGGGCCCGCCCGCCGCGACGAAACTCCCCGTCGGGCTCGAGTTCCGCGAACCTGCGCACCAGTCTTTCGATCGCCACCCTGCCCTCCATGCGCGCGAGGCTCATTCCGGCACAGGTATGAATGCCGCCGCCGAAGGCGAGGTGCGGGTTCGGCCTTCGCGCGATGTCGAGCCTGTCGGGATCGGCAAACACCTCGGGATCACGGTTGGCCGCACCGATGCAGAGCGTGACCAGGGTACCCGCTGGAAACCCGGCGCCGCCGATCTCCACCGCCTCCAGTGTCCGCCGGTTGCCAAGCTGGTTGGAACTCTCGAAGCGCAGGAATTCCTCAATCGCGCTGTCTATCAGTTCGGGACACCGCCGCAACCGGTCGAGCTGGTCCGGGTGTTGCATGAGCGCCGCCACACCGTTGCCGATCAGGTTGGTTGTGGTCTCGTGCCCGGCATTGAGCAGGAAGATGCAGTTCTGGACCAGAACGTCGGGATCGAGCCGTTCTCCGTCGCGTCCCGCGCGAAGCAGTGCGAGCACATCGTTGTTGCCCGCCGCGTCACCGTCACGCCGTGCAATAAGGCCCTCGAGGTAGCGGGAGAAATCCCGAACCGCATCATTGCCGCGGCGCAGCACATCCTCGCCCGGGGCGGGCTCGAGGGCGCCCAGAATCGCGAGCGACCAGTCCCGCAGCGGTCCACGTTCCCCGTCAGGCACCCCGAGCAGGTCACCAATGACCTGGACCGGGATCGCGGCGGCGAAGTCGGCGATGAGGTCGAAGCGACCCATAGCGGCAATGCGGTCGAGCAGGCGGTCGACAAGCGCGGCGAGCGGAGCCTCGAGTGCACGGAGCGCCCTCGGGGTGAAGGCAGGCATCATGAGCCGGCGCACCCTGGTGTGCAGGGGAGCGTCGTTGAACACGAGGCTCGTCGTGTGGTGCCGAAACAGCGGACTGTCGCCGAACTTCGCCCCGAATTCGTCCTTCTTGTCGGAACTGAACCTGCGGTCCCGGTAGATGGCGTCGACGTCGCGGTAGCGGGTGACGAACACCGAACCGTCCGGGCAGACGTGGACCGGATCGTGGTTCCTGAGCAGGTGATAGGTCGGATAGGGATCGTCGAGAAAGGCGGGGTCAAGCCGTGCGAGATCGAATGCCCGCGCTCTCTGCGCGTCGCTGGCGTGCATGCTCCTCCCCGATCTTCGAGATCCGGTCACGCAAGGCTACGATGGAGCAGCCTCGCGGCCTCGACAAGGTCAAGCAGCCTGACCACGTATTCCTCGCGCATGCGAAACGCCGTTGCGCCCGGTTTGCCGCACCCTTCCTCCATGTCCCGCAACATGCGGTGCAGCCTGCGACGGTGCAGCCCGAGCCGGCGCAGCACCGGGTCGGTCACGATGCCCGAGAACGCGGCCGCGATACTGACCACGGCCAGCAGACCCGCGGTCACCGCCGCGGACAGTGCGACGGACGGGGTCACCGGCCATATCCCGTACCACACGCTGCCGAGCGCCGGGCCCAGCGGAAAGCTGTCGATCGCCGCCCTGACCGCGATGACGCCTGCGAGTGCCGGGCCGAGGGACAGCGCCGTCGGAGTGAAACGCTGCAGGGCAAAGGCGCCGGTCGCCAGGGACGCAAGCGAAAGCGAGAGTTCCGACGTGGCGGCACGGCCAGCCCCGTAGGCGTAGATCGCGGCATCGAACCGTGACCGGACCCGGGCCTCGGCCTCCATCGTGACGCGAAGATCCGCGAGGTCCGGATCGGACAGGATCTCGTCAAGGAGTGCGTTCCTCGCGCAGACCCGGGTTTCGTCGCGGTACGGCAGTTCCAGCAGCTCGGAACACAGGCGCCACGTGATTTCCCGGTCCACTCCGGTTCGCAATAGCAGCTCGCGCGAGGAAAGCCGAGAGGCAAGGCCACGCGCTCCGAGCCGACGGGCGGCGAAGGCCGCCGCCCGTGCGCCAACGGCCACAGGCATCAGCAGGATGTTGGCCGGGGCCCGGAGCAGGTCGAGGCCCAGCGCATGACGATGCAGTGCCAGGGACCCCCGGATCGAGTAACAGGATGCGACAAACGCCTCCGCGCGGTCGTGCCGGTCCCGGAAGTATCGCCCGATGGCCTCGTCCACGATTCTCCGGGCGGCGGCGGGTGTGAGGGAGCGGGTCTCGTCCATGGCGGAGAGGACGCCGGGGCCCCGGCGTCAGTTGCGCCCGGCAGCGGAGTATCCGACCTGAACGCCGCCCGCACCTGGTCTTGACGCACCCGCCGCGGGAGCCAGCAGCCGTCGCATTCCGCTTCTCCGCCACCATACCGACCTGACTCATGTTGGAGGCAAATCCCTGCCCGTCAAGCGGACACCGGTCTCGACACCCGCACGGCCCGGCAGCCATAGTTCCGCCGGCACCGGTTCGAGGGTGCCGCCTGTCCGCACAGCAACGGATCACGTCATGACCAGTCCCGAACCGGCGAGCGCCGGCTGGCGCCCGCATCCCCGCTACCCCGATCCCGATATCCGCAGCCTCGACGGTCGTTTCGACCGCTACTGCCTGTTCAGCGCCGCCATCGAACGGCTCCACACCGGGTGCCGCTGGTCCGAAGGCCCGGTCTGGTTCGGTGACGGCCGCTACCTGCTCTGGTCCGACATTCCCAACAACAGGATCCTGAAATGGGAGGAGGAAACCGGGGCCGTGTCGATCTGGCGCCGACCGTCGAACTTCGCGAACGGACACACCCGCGATCGCAATGGCTGCCTCGTGACCTGCGAACACGGAACGCGGCGGGTCACCCGAACCGAGTATGACGGCAGCATCACGGTGCTCGCGGACAGCTGGCAGGGCAATCGGCTCAACTCGCCGAACGATGTCGTCACCAGGTCCGACGGGTCGGTCTGGTTCACCGACCCGGTGTTCGGCATTCTGGGCGACTACGAGGGTTTCAGGGCCGAAAGTGAAGTGCCGCAGGCGGTCTACCGGATTTGCCCGGAGACCGGCGAGCTCTCGGTCGTGGCGGACGACGTGCTCGGGCCCAACGGTCTGTGTTTCTCGCCCGACGAGAAGATCCTTTACGTCGTGGAGTCCCGGGGTGTCCCGCACCGGGGCATCCTCGCCTACGACGTTGGCACCGACGGACGGTCGCTGTCGGGCAAGCGGACCCTGATCGATGCCGGTCCGGGCGGGACGCCGGACGGCATGCGCTGTGACGTTGACGGAAACCTGTGGTGTGGCTGGGGAATGGGGTCGGAAGAACTCGATGGCGTCATGGTGTTTGCGCCCGACGGCAGCCGTATCGGCCACATCCGCCTGCCCGAGCGGTGCGCGAACCTGTGCTTCGGCGGCGCAAAGCGCAACCGTCTGTTCATGGCGGCAAGCCAGTCGCTCTACGCGCTCTACGTCAACACCCGGGGCGTTGCCGGCGGATAGCTCGCACGCGGGAGACGGCAGACATGAAGATCAGGTCCATCGAGACATTCTGCACCGAGGCGGTGGGCTTCGTGCGGGTCACCGCAGAGGACGGGAGCGAGGGATGGGGTCAGGTCTCGACCTACAATGCCGACATCTCTTGCATGATCCTGCACCGTCAGGTTGCCCCCTACGCGCTCGGCGCCGACGTCGATGATCCGGACTCGCTGGTCGACCGCATCACTGACGGCGAGCACAAGTTTCCGGGGTCATACCTGCGCCGCGCCATCGGCGGCGTTGATACGGCGCTCTGGGACCTGCGCGGAAAGCGCGCGGGGCTCAGCGTCTGCGCCCTGCTCGGAGGGAAACCGCGGCCGTTTCCGGTCTACGGGTCGAGCATGCGCCGTGACATCACTGCGCATGACGAGGCGGAGCGGCTGGCGCGCCTGCGGGACCGGTTCGGGTTCCGCGCCTTCAAGATCCGGGTTGGCAGCACCTTCGGGCACAATGCTGACGCCGCCCCGGGGCGTACCGAAGCCGTGGTCCCCGCGGTCCGGCGCCGACTCGGCACCGGTGTGACCCTGCTCGCCGACGCGAACAGCTGCTACACGCCCGAGCACGCAATCACGGTCGGGCGCATGCTCGAGGATCACGGCTACACCCATTTCGAGGAACCCTGTCCCTACCAGGAGCTCGAGTGGACCCGCCAGGTCACCGAGGCCCTCGACATTGACGTGACCGGCGGCGAACAGGACTGCGATCTCGCCACCTGGCGGCGTATCGTTGCGATGCGCGCGGTCGACGTGCTGCAACCGGACATCTGCTATCTGGGCGGCCTGACCCGGATGCTGAGGGTGGCGCGGCTCGCCGGTGACAGCGGACTGCCGCTGACCCCGCACTCGGCCAACCACTCACTGGTCACGCTGTTCAGCCTGCACGTGATGGGAGCGATCCCGGCAGCCGGCCCGTATGTCGAGTATTCGATCGAGGACCCGGAACAGTATCCTTGGGACCCCGACCTGTTCGAGCCCGCGCTCGAGGTCCGTGACGGGCATGTGCAAATCCCCGACGAGCCCGGATGGGGCGTGACAATCAATCGGTCGTGGCTGGAGAAGGCGCAGTATCGCAGAAGCGGCGGTGACTGAATCCGGCGATCCGGACCCGGGAGCGGCAGATGGGCCCGATCCGGGGAGCTTCGCGATCTCGGCCGGCACGAGGCCGCCCTCTCGCGCCAGGTTCCCGTTCCGGATACATGGCACCGGTTCCGTCGTTGTGCGACCTTCACGGTTCAACCGGCCGACCCCGGGTCCGGCAGGCGACGTGTTCCACAGGGCGGTCCGTCATGCCTCGCGCCGGTCAACGCTGCAGCCGGCGGCGCCTGAACAGGTCGTAGCTCTTCTCGCCGATAGTGCAGTCGGTGAGGCCGTGGACGAACTGTGCCGGAACGATGCCGTCGTGGCGCCGGCGCTCCGGCGGGGTGATGCCGGCGATCTCCAGGATCATCTTGCGCCGGACCGCGGCGGCGAAACTCCCGATTGTTTCCGCCACGACGATGAAGGCGCCCGGCCCGATGATCACGCAGTCCTCGTAGTAGAGATCGATGTTCTCCGTCGCCGGCAGGCCGAGCGGGGACGGGCGATTATTCATGATCGGGAGTCCGTTTATGGTGATGCCGTTCTCGAGTGCTCGGTAGCGTGTGTGATGGACAAGAAACCCGCCGTTGTTGGCTCCGTCGCCTGAAATGTCGATCACCTTGCGGGTGGCGCGAATCCCGCCCTTCCGGAACAGCGGTACCGCGTGCAGGATCGCGTTGCTGATCGAGGTCCGTTGCCCGGTTCCGACCGGCGCATCGCTCAGGTGATTTGCGAACACCTCGGCGGAAACCGGGCCGTCGATCACGTGCCAGTTCGCCACCAGGGTCTGGCTCAGGGGACCTGCCCACTCGGTGTAGGCGACAGCGATCCTGCCGTGCCGGCCGTTTCTGATCGCCTGCAGGACGAAAGGATCCCGCAGCGCCGCGATGTAGCCGTCACGCTGCAGCCGCGCTTCCATCGGATCGATGCTTCCCGAAACGTCCACCGCGAGAACGAGCTGCAGGTCGACGTCGAGGAGATCGACCGTCGACGGTGTCTGGCCGCGCGCCGGGCCAATGCCGGCAAACAGCAACAGCAGCAGTACCGGGAACAGATGGCGCATGGCCGGTTTCATTCTCACGGTCTCTCCGTCAAGCCGGCCCGAGTTCCGCCAGTTCGGCGAGAGTGACCGGACGGATCGGCGGTCTGATCCTGTAGGTCCCGACCTCGGCGAGTGACCGGCCGCCCGCGGCCGAAATCACCTCGGCGACCGTCGATGCGCAGAGGCGGCCCTGGCAGGGCCCCATGCCACACCGCAGGAACGCCTTGACCTGGTTGGGACCAGCGCAGCCATCGGCAACCGCGGTCCGGATCGCCCCGGCACTCACCTCCTCGCAGCGGCAGACCGTGATTTCGTCCGCCACTGAACCGATCCAGTCCGGAGGAGGAAAGCAGCTCTCCAACAACGGCCGGACTCCGACATCGAGCATGCGGCGCATCCGCGCGTCGTTCGCATCGAGGTCGCGTTCGGATTCGGCAATCAGTCCCAGTCTCATGGCGAGATCGAGACCGACCGACCGGCCGTCGTACCCGGCCGCCCGGGCACCGAAAATGCCACTGCCGTCCCCGGCCACGTGGATGCCCTGCTCGCTCGACTCTCCCCATGGCCCGAGTTCCGGGCGCCAGCAGCGCTGGCGCCGGTCCCAGAAATGCCGCATCCCGACCAGCCGCGTCAGCTGGCTGTTCGGAACCAGGCCCTCGTGCAGGGCCACCACGTCGGCGGGTATCACATGGTCCTGCCCACCAGCGCGGAACTCCAGCGCGCTCACCCGGTCGGACCCGGCAACACGCAGACCGGCCGCACCCCGGTAGAACGGGATGCCCGACTTCCTGATCGTGCGCGCCAGCGCCAGGCCGCGGAGCAGGTAATCGCCCGCGGCAGCAGCACGCGGCAGGTGTACGAGTGCCCGCATGAGCACGCCCACGGGAGCGGTATCCACGAAGGCGGCGATCGGAACCCGCGCGGCGAGCAGCTGGGCTGCCAGCAGCAACGGCAGCGGGCCGGAACCGGCGATCACCAGCCGGCCCGCCGGATAGACGCCCGACGACTTGAGCGCACCCTGGACGGCACCGGCGCTCATCACTCCGGGCAGGGTCCAGCCGGGCACCGGAACCGGCCGCTCGAGTGCGCCGGTGGCAATCACGACATGGCGGGCCAGGATCCGGAACGTCCCGCCATCCCGGCTGCAGTAGATCGCGCGGCGCCGCCCCGCCCCCGTCTCGCCCACATGCCAGACCGATGTGCGCGGCAGGTACCCGCACCCGGTCGCGCGAAAGTCCTGCACCACCCCGATGCCGGAGGAATAGTCGCGGCCGAGGAAGTCGAGATCGGCCGGTCGCGTCCGGTCCACGGTCTCGATCGAGCGGTAGACCTGTCCGCCCGGACCCGGCTGGTCATCGACCACCGCAACCCGCGCTCCCGCGCCGGCGGCAGCGGTCGCAGCCGACAGCCCGGCCGGGCCCGCGCCGATGACGACGACATCCGCCTCAGAGATCATCGCCGGGTTCCCTGAACCGCCTCTGACGGCGGATGTGCATGCCGTCGCGGGCCTGGACCATGCAGGCCTGCTGACCGGTCACGCCGTCGATCTCGACAAGACACTCGAAACACACACCCATCATGCACCATGGCGCGCGCGGTACTCCGGTAACGCGCCTGGCGCCCGTCCATTCCACGCCTCCTGCCCAGAGTGCGGCCGCGACGGTATCACCGTCACAGGCCTCGACCGGTTCATCCTCGAACCGGACCGTGATCGGTGTCTGTGCCGGGCCGTTCAGCCTGTGAAACATCGAACCTCCCAGGTGAGAATGCCGCGAAATTCTCGTTGAAACCGGGTTGCAGCAGCCGCGGTGCCAGGCGCAACGCGTGGGCCGCCGCCAGGGTCACGCCGCTGTGGCAGGTCACCACGAAGGCGCCCGGGTACTCGCCGGATTCGGCGTAGATCGGGAACCCGTCGGGAGACATGATCCTGAGCGCACTCCAGGCCCTGATCACCTGCAGGCGGCGCAGCAGCGGGATCTTGCGCACGGCGCGCGAGGAAATATGTCGGATCATGTCGGGTGCGATTCCGGTATCGAAACCGACCGACTCCTTGGTGGCGCCCAGCATCACCGTTCCCTCGTCAGTCTGGCGGACCTGTCCAAGGACATGGTTGAACAGCGGGCGGACCGGTTCGGTCACGAGGATGTGGCCGCGCTCCGGGGAGACCGGGACCTCAAGCCCGATGTGGCCGGCGAGCGCCCGGTTGCCGTTGCCGGCCGCAAGCACCACCCGGTCCGCGAACCAGCTGGAGTCGTCCGCGGTCTCGACCCGAAACCCGTCGCCGTCGGGACGGATCCCGGTCACGGGTCCGGCGTTGTGACGCACCACCCCGGCCCGGGTCGCGATGGCATGAAGGGCACGCAGGGCGAGGAGCGGATTGACCAAGCCGTCATGCGGACAGAAGGAGGCGCCGACCACCTCCGGGCCAACATGGGGCTCCATCCGGCGCACCTCGTCGCCATCGATCATCCGCCGCCCGTTCGCCCCTGCATCGGGCTGGTTGTGCATGCGCCGGATCGAACCCGCGTAGGTCTCGTACTCGTCTTCGTCGAGACAGAGCTCGAGTCCACCTGGCCGGTGATGCCCGACGTCAACGCCGGTTTCCGCCTGCAGCGCCTCCGCAAAGCCGCCCCACAGGTCGGACGAGGTACGGGTCCACGAGGCATACTCGTGCATGCCGTCGCCCTTGGACTGCACCCAGACCAGACCGAAGTTCCCGCGCGACGCCCTGAAGGCGACATCTCCCTCGTCGAGCATGGTCACCCTGGCCCCGGCCGCGACCAGCCCGTAGGTCAGCGCCGACCCGACCAGGCCGCCGCCGATGACGATGACGTCGGCAGCCACCGGTCCCCTACTCATGATCCAGCGGATAGACCGGACGTCGCAGCCGCCTGTAGGTGAGCGCGCGGTAGTTTCTCGAGGTCAGCCCGCGACCGTCGTCGACCACCAGCACCTCGCGGGCGATCGGCGCAAAGGCGGCACGGAAATGCTGGGCCGACTTGACCGCCAGCACCGCCATGGTGTCCGGCTCGATCCCGAAATGCCGGAAATGCTGGCGGTCCAGCGCCTGGCCGCGAAGGGTCGACAGACAGACCTGCACGCCGCCGACCGAGATTCTGGCAGACGGGCCGGCCGTGCTCATCACGCCTTTCGCCATCGGTCCCTCGAGCCGGAACTGTCCCTCGCAGAGCTGCTCGACCCTGGCATTCACCGAAATTGGAGCCCCGTACGCCGGATCGGTCCTGCCGCCGAGTTCCAGCGCCACTTCCGCCCCGGTTCCGGCCTCGAAACAGGCCTGCACCGATACCGGGTCCTGCATCATGGTCATCGCGGCGCGCTCAAGCCGCGCCTCCAGCATGGCGCCGAGCAGTCCGGTGGCATCGCCGTAGCCGCCGCCTCCGGGGTTGTCGGCAAAGTCGGCCACCACCACGGGAGCACTTCCCGGCCCCAGCTCAGCGATCCTGTCCATCGCCTGGCGTGGTGTCAGGGGATCGACGGTCACGTCCCGCCGGCGGTTCCAGATTTCCGACACGATCCGATCGGCGATCCGCCGGTACCGCGGATCGCGTCCCTCGCCGACCACCATCACGGTCGGCCCGGCATCGTGAATGTCGGCCCACGGGAACCCGGCATTCAGGGAGATGTCGAGGATGCCCTCCTCACGCGCGGCGATGTCGTCGCACAGCGCCAGGATATCGAGCATGGGGCCGGGCGAGGTGGTGCGCCCGTGGTCCAGCCCGTCAAGCATTTCGCCCCGCGCCACCGTGGTGGTGGGCCCGGAGGTGCCGTCGAGCATGCCGGCAACCCGCAGGGCCACCCTCTGTGCCGTCTCGTAGCTGTCCACGTGCGGATAGGTGCGATAGGAGATCAGGATGTCGGCGTGCTCCGCCATCACATCGGTCACGTTGGCATGCAGATCGAGCGAGACACCGATCGGCACTCCGGCGCCGACCACTGCCCGGACCCGGCGCAGCATCTCGCCCTCGCCGTCCTCGTGCTCCTCCGTCACCATCGCGCCGTGCAGGGCAAGCAGGACCGCATCGAACGGCCCGTCGCGCGCCACCGCCTCGATCACCTCGCCGACAATGGTCTCGAAACACTCGGTCGTCACCGGCCCCGACGGTGTCGCATTGCCCGAGATCGGGATGACGATGTCCCATCCGTACCGTTCAGCCGCATCGAGGTAGGCCGCGATCTCGGTCCGGGTTCCGGCATATGCCCAGAGCAGCGCGTCACCCCTGTGCAGGCCACGGGCCTCGTAGGCGGCAAGGTCGGCCGGCTGGGAGCTGAAAGTGTTGGTTTCGTGTTTGAAACCGGCAATGAGAATCCGGTGCGCCATCTAGGTCCCGTCGTTGAGCAGGTGTGCGAGTTCGGTCCTGATCCGGTCGTCGAAACCTACTAGACAGGTCTCTCCCAGATCAATCACCGGACGTTTCACCAGGGTCGGGGCCGAGACGAGGACCGCCACCACATCGCTGCCGTCCACCGCCCGCCGTTCCTGTTCGGACAGGCCGCGCCAGGTCGTGCTGCGTCGATTGACCAGCCGGTCGGTTCCGATGCGTCCGATCCAGTCCCGGACAAGATCCTCCGACACCCCGTCGTCCCTCAGATCATGGTACGTGTAGGCGATGCCCGCGCGGTCGAGATGGCGGCGCGCCGCCCGGCACCGATCGCAGTTCCGCAACCCGTAGAGCGTGATCATGATCCTTTCCTCCGCAGGGCCTGCAGGTCCGGCAGGACCATGAGCAACGCCTCGACGGTCGAGCGCCCGAGCGCACTGGAACGCTCCGGAGACCATCCGTAGACCGCGTCCGGGGCGTTGGCGGCGTCCTTGAACGGCATTTCCAGCGTCATCGAGGCGGCTCCGAGATACTTGCCCAGGTACCCCGTGCAGGTCGTGGTATTCCCCTGCCCGGGCCTGGCCACGGGATAACCGTGCCGGGTCTGGAAGTCCGGGTTGAGACGGGCGAGCCCGTCCCGGAACCCGCTGACGAGTTCGCGCTGTGCCGCACTCGCCTCGGCAATGCCGTCAAGCCCGACGATGAAGGCATAGGGCAGCCCCTCGTCGCCGTGCACGTCGAGGCAAAGGTCGACACCGGTGCGGTGCATGAGTTCCCGGACGTGGTGGACCTCGGGACTGCGGTCCGGGCTCGGATCCTCCCACTCGCGATTGAGGTTGGCGCCGCGCCAGTTCACCCGCAGGTTACCGAGCACGCTGCCGTCGGGGTTCATGTTCGGGACCGCGTAGAGCACGACCGCCCCGCGCAGCGCGGCGGCCGCTTTGTCGCCGCAATCAAGCAGCCGGTCCAGCAGCCCTTCCATGAACCACTCCGCCATGGTCTCGCCCGGGTGCTGGCGTGCGATCACCCAGACCGGCACCACGCCATCGCCGGGTTCGCCGAACCTGAGCACGTCGATGGGTCGACCCTGCGCACTCGTGCCCGGAACCAGCAGGCGGACACCCTCGCTCGCCTGGCACCGGGCCACCAGGTCGTCGTGCCGTTCGAGGCTGTAGGGTGCGAAATAGGCGTAGTGGACGGCATCGGTCGCGGGGCGGTGCCTGATGGTCAGGACTCCCTCGCGATACTCGGTCGGAACCCGGGCCCAGGTTTTCCGGTCGATCGAGGCCACCGCCCTGTAGTCCTCCCATCCACGGGGGAAACCGGCCTCGCCCGCGTTCACGATCCGCATCACGCACTCGCAGTCGCGCGCGCCGGTCACCCTGAAATGGAACCACTGGAAGAAGTGTGACTGGCTGTCCCTGTTGATCGCGAGCCGGATATCGTCCGCACGGGCCGCATCCAGCACCGTGATGTTGCCACTGTCGAATGCGGAACTGATCCTGATCATGGGTCCTGTCCTCCGTCGCCCGCCAGACACTATTCGATCCGGCCCCCGACTGCACCGGCCCGTCGCCGCTTCCCGCAGGGACGAATCCCCCGGGAACAGTCATGAAAATGCCGAATTCCGGATAATGCAGTCTGTGTGCCCTGCCGACAGACGCATCGACGTCGACCCGGCGGGCGGAATGGACGGCCGCGAAGACGGCCCCGGCCCTGAACCATCAAGGTACCCGAATTCCGGCACTCCCCTCACCTGAACGTGCGATCGCATCCGGGGAACACGGCCGAACGCTCCTCTCCCCGCTCCGTCATGTGTGGTCCGGGCCGGGATGGCAAGGGCCCCGCAGGTCGTTGCCGGCTGAGAAGGGAAGCTGCCGCTGCACCATTTGCCGGGCAGACGGCCGGGCTGTCCTTGACCGACGACCGCGTGTTCGATAAATGTTCGCGCCAGTTGCAGCTCCGGCGAAATGAGCGGCACACCCGTGCCATCCGACAGTGCGGATCCGGCAGAGGCATCGGACCGGCATTTCCAGGGAACGTGAGTGACAATGACAGGCACACAGGGAAGTCGGCGATACTCGACTGCCGAGAGGTTCAAGACCTGGAAGCGGGACAAGTGGGCCGAAGGATACAGGGAAGGCTGGAAGATCGGCCACAGGAAGGGCTTCGATGTCGGCGTCAAGAACCACATGATGTTGTTGAATTACTGCGCGTTGAGGAAGTTCGGTGAACGGACCGCCGACGACCTGGCCATTCTGCTGGAGGACACCTCGTCGGAGCTTCGCAAGGAGAACCTGATCGAGCTTGCTGAATCGATCATCGAGTGCGAGACCCCGGCCCAGCTGCTGGAACGGGTTCGCCGCTGGGTCGAGCCGGGAGCCTGACCCGCTCGGGCGTACGGCCGCCACCCGTCCTGGAAAACACATGTCGCGTCACCCGGGCCCCAGGGGTCACCCGGACGATTCGAGCGCAAGTGGATGGCTGTCGATCATTCGCGTTGTTTCTGTTCGGATGGGAAAGGCAATCGGGACGTTCCACGGCATGGGCGACGCACGCTGCAGCGCTGAACCCGCTTGATCGCCGCAGTCCATTCCAGCGCATTGACCCTGGTTGCGGAAGACGTGGCGGGTTCTCGCAATGTGCATGCCCAGGCGGAGCTTCGTGCAGAACATCGGATTTCGATGGCGTCCTGGAGCCTGCCACCGAAAGGAAGGCCACAATTTCGGCCGAAACCCGGCGAGAACCCTGACACGCGAAATTCGCGCAGGTGCGGGAGACCCGGGACGCCGCCGGAACCCTGATGCGGAAGCGCGCCAGCGGACAGATTCCGGATCGCACCGAAACGCGTGCGTGGGGCCGGTATATTGTGACCCGGCGGGCCGATCGTCGGCCGACGCCGCAGGTGAGAGACCCGCGAGATGGACCAGCACCCCTTCATTCCACTGCCCGGGTACCGGACGCGCCCTGAAGAAGAGATGATGCAGCGTGCGCGGGACTTCCACGTGGAACTGAAACGGCGACGCACGGTGCGCCACTTCTCGGGCCGGCCGGTTTCGCGGGCGATCATCGACGAATGCCTGGCCGCCGCGATGACGGCGCCGAGCGGCGCCAACCTTCAGCCATGGCATTTCGTCGTCGTCAGCGATCCGCAGACAAAGCGGCGGATCCGGGAAGCCGCCGAAGAAGAGGAGCGCCGCTTCTATCGTGAGAGGGCGCCGCAGGAATGGCTGGACGCACTTGCACCGCTGGGCACCGACGAGCACAAGCCCTTCCTCGAGACAGCCCCCTATCTGATCGCCGTCTTCTCGCAGAAACACGGTCGCCTGGCTGACGGCCGCAAGGTCAAGCACTACTACCCGATGGAATCGGTCGGGCTCGCGACCGGGATGCTGATCTCGGCGCTGCACCTCGCGGGGCTGGCAACCCTGACGCACACGCCGAGCCCCATGGCGTTCCTGAATCAGATCCTGGGACGACCGAAATCGGCTGAACGGCCCTTCCTCCTGGTGGTGACGGGCTATCCGGACAAGGATGCGACGGTTCCCGACATCGGACGAAAACCGTTCGGAGAGGTGGTCAGCTACGTCTGACGAGAGGAGCGTCCTGCACAGGTCCGCGACGACACGGAGCCCTGTCCGTGCACTCGCGCCCGGTGCCGTCGCAGATTGGCTGTCCGCGGTCCGAACGCAGGGTGGGCACCTGGAGTCCGGTGCCTTGCCCGTGGCGGGTTTGCCCGACGATGGCGGCGAATACGCAAGCCTCTCGCCCGGCAGCAATCCACCCTGCGACAGAGCGGCTGAAGATGTCGGGCAGGATCGAGTGCCAGGGGGTTTCCCGCGCAGGCCCGGGCAGGCGGATCGTGCCCGTAACCAGGTACGGTTCGGAGCGGCGGCAAAATCCCGGGCCTGTTCGGCGTCGGTTCCTGCAGCGAACCACTGCTCCATGTCGGGAGCTGAGAGGAGTGCAGGCCCTCGTGCCGGGGCCGGGTGCAGCGGTCGCCTGCTTCCGGGATCCGCTGCCGGTACCCGGCATCGGATCTCCGGTCCCGTCAGGGGGTCGCCTGGCCGTCCCGCGCCGGGGGGTCAGGGGCTGCACTTAATCCCAACGATACCGGGCGCGAGGGATGGTACACTGTGGGGTGTGGCGTGACGCTGCGCCGACGACCAGTCCCGCAACACCGAGGAACCGGATCATGGACAGCGAACTCACCTCGACCCCGTTTCTGATCTTTGTCCTGGCGGGCCTCGGGTTCGCACTGCTTCTGGTATTCCGGAGCGTCCGGATCGTCCCGCAGGCCTCCGAATGGACAGTCGAGAGATTTGGCCGCTACACCCGCACGCTGAATCCCGGGCTGCACCTCGTCATTCCCCTGGTCGAACGGATCGGACAGCGCATTTCCATGCAGGAAACCGTGCTCGACATTCCGGGCCAGGACGTGATCACCCGAGACAATGCCACCGTCTCGGCGGACGGCGTTGCGTTCTATCAGGTCATCGACGCGGCCAAGGTGGCCTACGAGGTGATGGACATGCGCCAGGCGATCACGAACCTGGCGCTGACCAACATCCGCTCGGTGATCGGCGGCATGACGCTTGACGACGTGCTGTCCCGGCGCGACGACATCAACGAGAAACTGCTCCGCGTCATCGACCTTGCGACCAATCCGTGGGGCGTGAAGGTCACCAGGGTCGAGATCAAGGACCTCACGCCGCCAGCGGACCTCACCCGGGCGATGAACCAGCAGATGATGGCGGAGCGCCAGAAACGGGCCGAGATCCTGCAGGCCGAGGGAGAGAAACAGGCCGCGATCCTGCGCGCGGAGGGAGAGAAGGCCTCGCTGGTCCTGGAGGCGGAGGGACGTCGCGACGCCGCGTTCCGCGACGCCGAGGCCCGCGAACGGTCGGCCCAGGCCGAAGGGCGGGCCACCACCATGGTCTCCGAAGCCATTGCGTCCGGTGATCTCAACGCCATCAACTACTTCATTGCCCAGCGTTATACTCAGGCGCTCGAGGCAATCGCATCGGCCGAGAACCAGAAGGTGATCATGGTACCGCTCGAGGCCTCGTCCCTCATCGGTAGCCTCGCCGGCATCGTGGAGGTCGCGCGATCCGCGTCGGGACACCCCGCGCCGGGCACTCCCGCGGCGCCGCCGCGACAACCCGATGGCAGCCCGTGGACCGGAACCGCCGGAGAGTCCTGATGGACGCCGATCTCGCGTTGCTGCTGCATCCCTCCTACTGGCACTGGTTAACGCTGGCCGTGATCCTGTTCGGCTTCGAGATCATGAGCATGTCGTTCTTCCTGCTGTTTCCGGCGGGTGCGGCCGTGGTCTGCGGGCTCGTGCTCATGGTCTGGCCGGATCTCGACATCCGGTTGCAGCTGGCAGTCTTTGCCGTCCTGTCCGTCGTTGCGACAGCCGTCGGGCGACCGCTTCTGGTCAGGGCCCGGCAGTCGTCCAGGGCAGACGGCCTGAACGCCCGGGGACGGCAGTATCTCGGCAGGCGCGTACAGCTGGAGACGGCACTCGAGGCGGGCCGTGGCCAGATCCGTCTCGACGACGGCTGGTGGAGCGCGGTGTCGGACACCGGGGAGACGATCTCCGAAGGCGCCGTGGTGGAAATCACCGGCGTGGAGGGTTCGACAATGCGGGTCCGGACCTTCCGACAATAGGCCCAGAGTGCAAGTGTTCCGGACCCGCCACAATCGGTCGTACACTGTACACGCAATTGAAGCACCCGGCGTCAGGCTGAGCGCAAGCCCACGCGGCACCGGTTTCGGCTTACGGTCGGAGAGGACACGCATGCAGCACCGGGCACCGGGAAAGGGAACCCGGGGATGAGACTGCCGTTGTCGAACCGGAAGCGCGGCGACGACATCTTCGGTTCGCGCCGGTATTCGTTGCTCGGCCTCGCGCGCAACGCCGTTACCGGACACCGGCGTGGCGATCGCCAGAGCCGGCGGACGAATACGATGTCATCGTCGTCGGCGGCGGCGGCCACGGCCTTGCCACCGCCTACTACCTCGCCAGTCTGCACGGTGTCCGCCGGATCGCCGTGCTCGAGAAGGGGTGGATCGGCGGCGGCAACACCGGGCGCAACACCACGATCATCCGCTCCAACTATCTCTGGGACGAGAGTGCGGCGATCTACGAGCACGCGATGAAACTGTGGGAGGGGCTCTCGCAGGAGCTCAACTTCAACCTGATGTTCAGCCAGCGCGGTGTGCTCACCCTCGCGCATTCCGAACACGAACTGCGCGAGATGCGGCGCCGGGTCGAGGCGATCCGCCTGAACGGCATCGACTCCGACGTGCTCACGCCGGACGAGATCAAGCGACTGGTCCCGATCATGGATACCAGTCCAAACCTGCGCTACCCGGTCATGGGGGGGTTCATCCAGCGCCGCGGCGGCACCGCGCGGCACGATGCGGTCGCCTGGGGGTATGCCCGGGCCGCCGATGCGCGCGGCGTCGACATCATCCAGAACTGCGCCGTGACCGGGTTCAGGATCGACCAGGGCACGGTCAGGGGAGTGGAGACCACGCGTGGCCCGATTCGTGCGTCGAAGGTCGCCTGCGTCGTGGCGGGTCACGCCGGCGTGGTCGCCGAAATGGCCGGGTTCCGGCTGCCGGTCACAAGCCGGCCGCTGCAGGCCCTGGTTTCCGAGCCGATCAAACCCATCCTTGATGTCGTGATCATGTCCAACGCGGTGCACATGTACGTAAGCCAGTCGGACAAGGGGGAGATGGTCCTGGGCGCCGGGACGGATTCCTACAACTCCTATACGCAGCGTGGCAGCATGACCGTGATCGAGGGCATGCTTGCAGCTGCGGTCGAGTTGTTCCCGTGCCTGTCGCGCCTGTCGATGCTCCGGTCCTGGGGCGGAATCGTCGACACCTGCCCGGATGCGTCGCCGATCATTTCCAGGACACCGGTGCGCAACCTCTACTTCAACTGCGGCTGGGGTACCGGCGGCTTCAAGGCCACGCCGGGCTCGGGCCACGTGTTCGCCGATCTCGTTGCCCGCGATGAGCCCAATGCGATCGCGGCCCCGTTCTCGCTGGACCGGTTCGTCGGTGGCTACCTGATCGACGAACATGGCGCCGCGGGGGTGGCGCACTGAGGAAACCGCCATGCTGCTGATCAACTGTCCGTGGTGCGGACCCCGTGACGACGCCGAATTCCACTACGGCGGCGAGGCCCACATCCTCCGACCTGCCAACCCCTCGGCGCTGTCGGACGAGGAGTTCGCCGAGTACCTGTTCCTGCAGCAGAACCCCCGGGGCCTGCACCTGGAGCGCTGGTGTCATTCGGATGGCTGCCGACGCTGGTTCAACATGGTGCGTGACACGGCGACCAACCGGATCCTGGAGGTCTACCCGATGGGCGAACTGCCGAGCTCGCAGTCCGGCCTGGCGGCGTGGCGCAACAACTGGCGGCGCAACAGCGCGGCCGAACGCAACGCACGGAACCGCGTCGAATGAGGCGCCGTTCCAACCGGCTGGAAAAAGGAGGACGGGTCGACCGCACCCGGCCGGTCCGGTTCCGGTTCGACGGACGCGACTTCGAGGGCCTGAGCGGCGACACGCTTGCTTCCGCGCTCCTCGCCAACGATGTCAGCCTCGTCGCCCGCAGCTTCAAGTATCACCGGCCCCGCGGTATCGTGGCCCTGGGTGTGGAGGAACCAAACGCCTTGGTCCAGTGCGGGATCGGCAACGGAACCACCCCGAACCAGCGCGCAACCCGCATCGAGCTCACCGACGGGCTGATCGCGGCCAGCCAGAACCGCTGGCCGCTGTTGCGCGCCGACATCGGTGCCATCAACAGCCTGCTGTCGCCACTGCTGCCTGCCGGGTTCTACTACAAAACCTTCATGTGGCCACCCGGATGGTGGTTGCGGTACGAACACTGGATCCGGCGCGTCGCCGGTCTCGGCAGGGCTCCACCAGGTCCCGACCCCGACCACTACAGGCAGGTTCATGCACACTGTGACGTGCTGGTCGTTGGAGCCGGACCGGCCGGTCTCGCGGCCGCCGCCGCCGCCGGGCGAAGCGGAGCCCGCGTGATCCTCGCGGACGAACAGTCGGAACCGGGCGGATCGCTGCTGGCCGAGGACGATGTGGAGATCGACGGCCGGCCGGCGGCCGACTGGCTGCCCACGCTGATCGCCGACCTGCAGGCCATGCCCGAACTGACGGTACTGACGCGCACCGCCGTCAACGGCCTGCACGATCACGGGTTCCTGACCATGCTGCAGAACCGCGCCGCACACGAGGGAACCGCCAGGCCGCGGTGCACCCTGTGGAAGGTCCGGGCTCGCCACGTGGTCCTGGCGACCGGTGCCCACGAACGGCCGCTGGTGTTCGCAGACAACGACCGCCCGGGCATCATGCTGGCCTCGGCCGTGCGTGGATACATCACCCGCTACGGGGTCACGCCGGGACGCCGGGTCGCCGTGTTCTGCAGCAACGACGACGCCTATCGAACCGCGCTCGTACTGGTGCGGCACGGTGTCGAGGTACCGGCAATCATCGATGTGCGGGCAAACACCGCCGGTCCCCTGGTCGACGCCGCCCGGGCCGCGGGCCTCACCGTCCACGCCGGGCACGCCGTTGTCGGCACCTCGGGATGGCACCGGCTGCGGTCGATCACCATCCGTCAACTCTCGGGCGACGGCCAGACCTGCACCGGCCGCCGCCGCACCATCCGCTGCGACGCCCTGGCAGTCTCCGGCGGCTGGACACCCGCCGTGCACCTGTTCTCGCAGGGCGGCGGCTCGCTCGCATGGGACGAGGCGATCGGAGCCTTCCTTCCCGACGCCACCCTGCAACAGGTCACGCCGGTCGGTGGCTGTGCCGGCACCATGTCGGTGGCAGGCTGTCTCGCCGAGGGTCACGCGACGGGCGGTGCCGCGGCATGCGCGGCCGGCCACGAGGAGATCGAGGCCCCCCTGCCCCGTGTCCTCGAACACTCCCAGTCGCTGCCGGATCATCTGTGGACAGTGCCGCACGGCAGACCGGGACGGCCGCTCGCCACGCACTTCGTCGACTTCCAGAACGACGTCACCGCGGCCGACGTGCATCTCGCCGCGCGCGAGGGCTACACCTCGGTCGAACATCTGAAGCGCTACACCACGACCGGCATGGGCACCGACCAGGGCAAGACCTCGAACGTCAACGCGCTCGCCATCATGGGCGAGGTGCTGGGAAGCGACATTCCAGGCGTCGGACATACCACCTTCCGTCCCCCCTACACGCCGGCCGCGATCGGCGCCTACGCAGGGCGAACCATCGGTGCGCTGTTCGACCCGGTCCGGATCACCGCCATGGACCCGTGGCACCGTGCGCACGGTGCGGCCTTCGAGCATGTGGGCCAGTGGATGCGGGCCTGGTACTACCCGCGGCCCGGCGAATCCATGCGCCAGGCCGTCGACCGCGAGGTCACCGCCGCACGCGAGGCCGTGGGGCTTCTTGATGCCTCGACCCTGGGCAAGATCGACATCCAGGGAGCGGACGCGGCCGAGTTCCTCAACCGGGTCTACACCAACTCCTGGCTTCGTCTGCAGCCCGGCCGGGCCCGATACGGGCTGATGCTCGGAGAGGACGGCATGGTCATGGACGACGGGGTGACGACCCGCCTGGCCGAGAACCACTTCCACATGACCACAACCACCGGCGGCGCCGGAACGGTCCTCGACTGGCTCGAGGAATGGCTGCAGACCGAATGGCCCGATCTCGATGTGCGGCTCACCTCCGTGACCGAACACTGGGCCGTGGCGGCCCTGTGCGGGCCACGCAGCCGGGAGCTGCTCGCCAGACTGTGCACCGACATCGACCTGTCAGCCGAGGCATTCCCGTTCATGTCGATGCGTGAGGGAACCGTCGCCGGAATCCCGGCCCGGATCTTCCGCATCTCCTTCAGCGGCGAGATCAGCTTCGAGATCAATGTACGGCGCAGGCACGGACTGGCGCTGTGGGAAGCTCTCGTGGCAGCGGGAGAACCCCTTGGCCTGTGTCCCTATGGCACCGAGGCCATGCACGTGCTGCGCGCGGAGAAAGGCTTCATCATCGTCGGCCAGGAGACCGACGGGACTGTCACCCCGTTCGATCTCGGCATGGACTGGATCGTCTCGAAGACCAAGACCGACTTCATCGGCAAGCGGGGACTGGACCGCCGCGACCTGCTCGCGCCCGACCGAAAGCAGCTGGTGGGCCTGCTGAGCGAGGATCCCCGCGACGTGATCCCCGAGGGTGCCCAGGTGGTCGAGACCGTGCGGTCAAGGCCACCGATGACCATGATCGGCCACGTGACCTCAAGTTACCACAGCCCGACCTGCGGGCGCCCGATCGCGCTCGCGCTGGTCAAGGGCGGGCGCTCGATGCTGGGCAACACAGTATCGATCCCGCTGGCGAACCGTGTGGTGGGGGCCGTGGTTTCCGAACCCCGGTTTTTCGACCCCGAGGGAGAACGCATGCATGGCTGATCAAGGCGCGCCGGCCTGTGTCACCCCGATCGATGTCCTCGCGACACCGCCTGGAGGGCCTCGCGGTGCCGGGATCGCCATCCGGGAGCGCCGGCTCCTCGGAAAGCTGGTTGTACGGGGGGACACGCGTGACACCGACTTCATCGACACCGTGCAGGGCACGGTGGGCACCGCGCCGCCGACGACCCCGAACCGGTGCGTGTTCCACGACACCCTGGCCGTGATCTGGCTCGGACCGGACGAATGGCTCGTGGTCACGCCGCCCGGGCGCGAGGAGGGACTGCTCGACGCCCTGGCCGCAGAAGGGATCGTCGTCACCGACGTCAGCGACCAGTCGACCGTGATCCGCCTGACGGGTCCCCGGGCGCGCGAGGTTCTGGCCCAGGGCTGCGCCCTCGACCTGCACCCCCGCAGTTTCCGGGTGGGGTCCGCGGCGCAGTCGCGGATCGGCCGGATCAGGACGACCCTGTGGCAGGTCGACGATCAGCCGGGATACGCCCTGCTGGTCTCCTGCAGCTTCGCGGCCTGGCTGTGGGCGTGGCTCACGGACGCGGGCGGGGAATTCGGGGTGCGTGTCGAGGCGGGATGATCGCTGTCCGGCACGCCCTGCTCGAGGAATACGAAGCCGCGTCTTCCCTGTCGTGGCGCATCTTCGGACCGGTGTTCGCGGCGACCGACGCCCGCGAGGTGGTCCATGCGGTCACGAACCTGCGCGAGGGCGGTGAACTCGTCGTCGCTGTCGAGGATGCAATCCTGGTCGGACTGGCCGTCTACCTGCCGCCGGAACAGGCAAGCGGCCGCGACCAGGCCGTCATTTCCCTGCTCGGGGTCGATGCGTGCTGCCGGCGGCGTGGTGCCGGCCGGCACCTTGTCGATGCCTGCGTCACGCTGGCGCGTTCGGACGGTTCGGCCACCCTGGCCATCACCGTTCCGGACAGCCTGGCGGAGGCGGCGGCCTTCCTCGCCGACCTCGGCCTGCAACCGGCGGGAGCCGCGCTCTCCGTGTTCGGGACCCCGGCACGGACCTGGCAGCGCTCGGTGCGGTGACCGCCAGCGCGCAATTCGTGCTACACGGGGTGCGCTGACCGCGAACGACCGTGGCGAGGGAGACAGCATGGAGACCGTTCGAATTGGCCTGATCGGCGCGGGGGGCAACACCCGGTCCCGGCATATCCCCGGTTTCCTGGGCATCGACGGTGTGGAGTTGGTCAGCGTTGCCAACCGAACGCTCGACTCGGCGCAACGGGTCGCGGCGGAATTCTCCATCGCCCGGCCGGTCGCGCACTGGCGCGAGGTGCTGGAGGACGAGAGCGTGGACGCGGTGTGCATCGGAACCTGGCCGTACATGCACGCGCCGCTCACCGTGGCGGCGCTCGAGCATGGCAAACACGTGCTGTGCGAGGCCCGGATGGCCATGAACGCCACCGAGGCCCACACCATGCGAGCCGCGGCACGCCGGCACCCGGAACTGGTGGCCCAGATCGTGCCGGCCCCGCACACCCTGCCGGTGGACCGCACCGTGATCTCGATGATCGCGTCGGGAAAGCTCGGTGAGATCGTGGCGCTCGACGCCAGGGTCGCGGTCTCAAGCAACTATGCGAACCCCGAGGCGCCGCTGCACTGGCGGCACGATCGCGACCTGTCAGGCAACAACATCATGGGGCTCGGCATCTGGTACGAAGCGCTGATGCGCTGGGTGGGCCCGATGTCGGCGGTCTGCGCGGTCGGGCAGACCGTGGTCCGGCACCGGCTCGACGCCGACGGGCGCCGGAAAGCGATCGACATTCCCGACTACATCGATGTCACCGGCCCACTGGCCCAGGGCGGCCAGATGCGCCTGTGCGTCACCACGGTGGCCGGCCATCCCCCCTCGCCGGCCGACGTCCTGATCTACGGAACCGAGGGCACGCTGCAGGTTCGGCAGGGCGCTGACGGCCTGACGCTCTCGGCTGCACGCCGCGGCGATGCCGCGCCCTCGGTGGTCGAGCCCGACCCGGCCCTGGTCGACGGATGGCGTGTCGAGGAAGAGTTCGTGAACGCGATTCGCGGTCTCGAACCGGTCAGGCTGACCGATTTCGATACCGGGGTGCGCTACATGGAATGGACGGACGCGGTCCAGATATCGATGACATGCGGCGTGCGGGTTCCCCTGCCGCTGCAGGGAGGGGTGTGAGTCGACCGCGATGGCCGTCACGCTCAATCCGGACCTGGTCAGAAGCATCGATCCACCGATCGCGGAGGTCCGCACCTGGGTGGAGGGACGGCGATTCCCGGCCGGCCGGCCGTTGCTCGACCTGGCCCAGGCGGTTCCGAGCTATCCACCCGCCGGGGCTCTGCGTCGGCACCTGGCGGAACGCACGGCGTTGTTCGAAACCGCGCAGTACACCCCGATCACCGGCATCCCACCGTTGCGCGCGGCCCTTGCCGCACGCATGACCGCCGAGTACGGCGGCGAGATCGCCCCTTCGAACGTGCTGATCACTGCCGGATGCAACCAGGCCTTCTGCATCGCCCTGCTGACCCTGGCACGGTCCGGAGACGAGGTGATCCTGCCGGTTCCCTACTACTTCAACCACCAGATGTGGGTGCAGATGCAGGGGATCGTTCCGGTCGGCCTTCCATTCCGCCCCGACCGGTCCGGTGTGCCGGATCCCGCCGACGCGGCCCGGCTGATCACGGAGCGCACCCGCGCCATCGTTCTGGTCACTCCGAACAACCCGACCGGCGCGACCTGCCCGCCCGAGGTGCTTGCCGCATTCCACGACCTTGCGGTTTCGCGCGGGATCGCGCTGGTCCTCGACGAAACCTACCGGGATTTCCTGGACACGCTTCCGGCCCACGCCCTGTTCGAGGACCCGGACTGGGGACGCAACCTGGTACAGCTCTACAGCTTTTCCAAATCGTTCAGCCTGACCGGCTACCGGGTCGGGTCACTGGTCGCCGGCGACGCCGTCATTGCACAGGCGACCAAGGTCATGGACACGATCTCGATCTGCGCGTCGCGTATCGCGCAGGACGGAGCCCTGTTCGGCCTGCACGAACTGTCGGACTGGGTGCGGGAGAAATGCGCCATGATCAACCGGCGGCGCGACGCCCTGGCCGCGCTGTTCCGATCGAACGACCTCGGATACGAGCTGATCTCGTGTGGCGCCTATTTCGCCTATGTCCGTCACCCGTTCGAGGGCGAGGATAGCACCGCCGTCGCCCGGCGTCTGGCGGATGACCACAACCTTCTGTGCCTGCCGGGAACCTTCTTCGGGCCCGGTCAGGAACGCTGTCTGCGGCTTGCCTACGCCAATGTCGAGGAAGGAGACATTGCCGTGGTCAGCGATCGCCTGCGAGAGAGCCTGGACCGCCGGACCGCTCCGGCCGCGTGAGATCCGCCCTGGAGGTACTGACGATGCCTGCCGACACTCTGCTCGAAACCGGAGACCGGCTCACACCCCGGTTCGACGCACACGGTCTCCTGCCGTGCGTGGTGACCGACGCGGAAGGCGGTGACGTGCTGATGGTCGCCTGGATGAACGCCGAGGCGCTGGACCGCACCGTGGAGACCGGAACCGCCCACTACTGGAGCCGCTCGCGCCGGGAACTGTGGCGCAAGGGCGAGACCAGCGGTCACGTCCAGCATGTCGAGGACATCAGGATCGACTGCGATCAGGACACGATCTGGCTGATCGTGCGCCAGACCGGGGCCGCCTGTCATGTCGGCTACAGATCCTGCTTCTACCGCCGGGTAACGCCGGAGGGCCTGGCCCCTGTCGGTGATGCACCGGTGTTCGATCCCCGCGAGGTCTACGGACGCCGGACCGATTGACTTGATCAGGGCGATCGGCTGGATTTGAACTGCAATCCTGTGACCGGCGGGAAACGGCAATGACGGCACGGCCCAACTTTGTGATGTTCATCACCGACCAACACCGCGCCGACTTTCTCGGCTGCAGCGGTCACCCGGTGCTGCGTACCCCCAACATTGACGGTATCGCACGGACCGGAACCCGATTCGACGAGTTCCACGTGGCAAGTCCGGTCTGCATGCCGAACCGCGCCAGTATCATGACCGGCCGGATGCCCTCGCTGCACGGCGTGCGCTGCAACGGCATCCCGCTTGACCTGTCATCCGTCACCTTCGTCGACCTTCTGCGCGATGCCGGCTATCGCACGGCGCTCATCGGCAAGAGCCACCTGCAGAACTTCACCGATGTTCCCCCGCCGCTCGAACGGCCCGCGGCCCGCGACGGATTCGACCAGCCACCGGACGCACTGCGCGACCCGCTGCGCCGCGACCTTGCCGAGCTGCGGTACTCACAGGAAACCCCGGGGTACTGGGCAGGAGCCGACGCCCGGGTCGCGACACCGTTCTACGGGTTCGATCACGTCGAACTGGTGACCGGTCACGGTGACGATGTGGGGGGCGACTACCGCCGCTGGCTTGCCGCACGGGACGCGGACGCGCACCGCCTGCTCGGACCGGCCAACGCGCTGGCCCACGACTACTCCTGCCCTCAGGCCGTGCGAACCGCCATTCCCGAAGATCTCTACTCCACCGCCTTCGTCTCCGACAGGGCATCGGCCTGGCTCGATTCCCGCGACGAGCAGCCGTTTTTCCTGATGGTCTCATTCCCGGACCCGCATCACCCGTTCAATCCGCCTGGCCGGTACTGGGACATGTACCGACCGGAACAGTTCCCGGTGCCGGAGGCGTTCCTGCGCAACGACTGGGTCCCGCCGCCGCACGTCGCAAGCGCCATCGTCCAGCGCGAGGACGGGACCGCGAATCTCTCGGCCATGGGCACGATCGCCGTCAGCGCCCGGGAAGCGCAGGAGGCTCAGGCTCTCACGGCCGGCATGATCGCCTGTATCGACGATGCCATCGGCGCTGTCCTGGCGCACGTGCAGGGTTCCGATACCGTGGTGATGTTCACCTCGGACCACGGCGATCATCTCGGCGACCACCGGCTGCTGTTCAAGGGCGCCGAACAGTACCGGACGCTGACCCGGGTTCCCTTCATCTGGTCCGATACCGCCGGGCGCACCGGACCGGAGCGGACCGATGCCATCGCCCAGAGCATCGATATCCCCGCGACCATCCTCGAACGGGCCGGGCTGGAGCCGGGGGACGGCATGCAGGGCCAGAGCCTGCTGCCGGTGATCACGGGCACGCACACCGAGCACCGCGACAGCGTGCTGATCCAGTACGACCACCAGCGCACCGCCGCCTTCCTCGACTGTCCGCCACGGGTTCATTCCCTGCTCGACCGCAGGTGGCGCATCTCGCTCACCCTGGACGCGGACTGGGGAGAGATCTACGACCTCGAACGCGACCCCGGAGAACTGGACAACCTGTGGAACGACCCGGAGCACGCAACCGTCAGGGCGCAGCTGCTCGAACGGCTGGCCCGCGCCGAGATCGCCGCCGTCGACCGCGCCCCGATGCCCACCGCGCTTGCCTGACGATCCCTGCGGCTGTCAGCCCGGTTGCCGCTCCGCGTCGAGTTCGCGCACCGCGGTCAGGACCTGTTCCACGTGACCCTTGACCCGGACCTTGCGCCAGACCCTTTGGATCACGCCCTCCTCGTCGATCAGGAAGGTCGAGCGCTCGATTCCCATGCTCACCCTTCCATACATCTTTTTCTGCACCCAGGTTCCGAAGGCATCGCAGACCGCGCCGTCGACATCGGCCCCGAGCGCAAAGCCCAGGCCATGCCGCTGTCTGAACCCGTCATGACTCTTCACCGAGTCACGCGAGATCCCGACAATCTCGGCCGAGGCGCCGGAGAAGTCCGGCATTGCATCCCGGAATTCACACGCCTCGGTCGTGCACCCGGGGGTATTGTCCCTTGGATAGAAGTACAGGATCACCTTCCGGCCCTTCAGGTCCGACAGTGAAAGCTCGCTTCCCCCGTCGCGGGCCACCGTGAAGTCCGGCGCCCTGTCACCCTCGCTGACACCCACACCCTTCTCCTCTCGTTGCAGAAGCGGCATCCTTCGCGATCAGCCACCACCGATATGCTATAGAAACCGCGAGGCGCACGTCACGAAGATGTCACGAAGGTCATTCGAGCATGACGGATACGCGGCCCGATTCAGAGACCGAACCCGTTCGCAGGCATCTCCTGCTCAAGGTGTTCGGAGGAATCGTCGCGGTCGCCCTGTGCGCGGTCTTCCTTCTGGGATGGAGAATACTCTCCGGACCGATCTCGCTGGATTTCGCGGCCGATCTCATCCGTGACAGCCTGGTTCCGGACACGGCATCCGTTACGGTCCGGACCGGGACACCGGTTCTCACCTGGCACGGGCTGGACGCACTCTTCGACATCACGGTGCAGGACGTCCGGGTAACCGGAACCGGCTCCGACTTCGAACTCGTCGCGCCCGGCGTCAGGCTGCTGCTCTCGCCCACCGCACTGCTTCGTGGCGAACTCAGTCCAGTGCGGGTTTCCCTTGATCGCCCGACGATCCGGATTCTGTCCGAGGACGGCGAGGAGAAACACGAACCGCTCGCCGCGTTCGCGCTCCTCGACGCCATGCGCAGCGGACCCGCATCCAACCGGACGCTGCCGCTGCTGGAAATACGCGGAGGCAGTCTCGAGACCCGGGATGCGGCCCTGGGCCCGGTGGTTCTGAGTGACCTTGTCGGGACGGTGCGTGAGACCGGCGCGGAGCGCGACCTCGAAATCAGGTTCACGACCCAGGCGCGGGTTGCCGAAAAGGAAATCGTGCTGGCGGCGACGGCGACACGCTCGAACTGGTCTCGGATAACCACCGGCACGGTCAGGGCGAGCAGCGTTGATCCCGGCCTGCTGGCCCGGGTCCTGTCCGCGCCGGACTACCGGACGGTGCTGTCCACGCCTGTCGACATCGAGGTCGACTTCGAACTCGAGCCCGACCTGGCGCTGCGCAGGGCATCCGGTTCGCTCGAAAGCCGCAACGGCACGATCACGCCCCCCGAACTCGGCATCGAGCCGGTGCCGTTCGACCGGGTTCACCTCATGGGCCAGTACGACAGGCCGGCACGGGTGGTCAGGGTGGACGAGCTGAAAATCGAGGGCGAGCCGTGGTCGGTCCTGGTTTCGGGAACGGTGCGCGATATCGACACCGCTGCGTCGGCGGCGCTCACGGCAACGGTTCGGACCCTGCCGACCCGCGATATCGCCCGCTACTGGCCGCCTGTTCTTGCGCCCAACGCCCGTTCCTGGATCGCCCGCAATCTCGAGGACGGCCAGGTCTCCAGTGCCGGGTTCACGATCGAGGCCGACCTTGCCCCGTCAGCTCCGACCCGGCTGCGGCGCATGGACGGCACCGCGGACTTCTCCGGCGTGACCGTTCACTATCTGCGCCCGCTGCAAGCTGCGCGCGAGGCCGTGGGACAGGTGACAATCGGCCTCGACACCGTGGTCGTGGACATCAGCGCGGCACGGGTCGATACCGTCAAGGTCGCCGCGGGCCGGGCGGTGCTCTCCGATCTGAACGGCAAGATGCCGATGGCCGACATCGAAATGCGCCTGCATGGATCGCTGGCGCGCGCGCTTGATATTCTCGACAGGGATCCGTTCCGGCTAACATCGAAGGCCGGCCTCGATCCCGCCGGGATCGAGGGAGCCGGCGAAGCGCAGGTCACGCTCGGCTTCCCGATGCTCCAGGAGTTGCGGCTTGCACAACTCGACTACGCGGTCGAGGCCCGGCTGGCGGACGTGACACTCGACGAGATGGCTCTCGGCAGCCCGCTGACCCACGGAACCGTTCGCCTGTCGCTCGACCGCTCCGGGCTCGAGGCCACGGGCAGTGGTCTGCTGCGGGACCAGCCGATCGAGTTCACCACCACAGACCGTCTCGACCGGTCCGCTGCTGTCACGCGACACACCCGGCTCTCCGGCCTGGTATCGGGACCGGTGCTGCACGAACACGGCTGGCCATACGAAGTCGGGGTGGAGGGAGAGATGGAGGTTCAGGCCGAGGTGGTCGAGCAGACCGGGGGAGCCACGGTGGTCAACGTGCTGTTTGACGCCCATCGGGCCCGCGTCTCTATTCCCGACATCGACATCTTCAAGCCCGCCGAGACGCCCGGTCGGTTCGAGATGGTCCTCGCCCTTGCCGAAGGCCAGCTGACAGAGATTCGCTCCGGCATCGTCGAGATCCCGAGCCTGTCGTCGGACTTCGAGGTGACGCTGGATAGGAGAACCGGACGGGCGCGCCGTATCGACATACACCGGGCAGAACTCGTGGACAGTGACCTGCGAGGTGTGATCGAGGCCCGCGATGACGGAACCTGGCACGCGTCGCTATCCGGCAGGCGCCTGGACGCCAGCCGGATCCTCAACAGGGCAGACCCGTCTGCGCGCGGCCCGTCGTTCACCGCGGAAGCCAGGTTCGACCAGGTGATGCTGCCGGACCTGCCGCCGATCGACAACGCGCATCTCACGATGCAGCACGACGGGATCCGCGTCGTCAATGCGCAGGTCACCGGAGAATTCGATGGCACCGGTGTCAACGCCACCTACGAGGAAGTTCCCAGGGGAGCGCTGATCCAGGTCAACTCGGACGATGCCGGCCGAATGCTGACCTATCTGCGCAATACCACCTCGGTCCGTGGCGGGACCCTGGAAGCCTCCGGCAAGATCGTCGGCGAGGATGTCGACCGGCGCACGGATCTCCAGATCACCATCGACAGGTTCCGGGTGATCGAGGCTCCCCTGCTCGGTCACATCCTGAGTGCCGCGTCACTCCCGGGGATGCTGGATCTCCTGCTGGGCAAGGGGATCCAGTTCGAACGGCTGACCGCAACCGTCCAGAGGGAGGGTCCGATCCTCAGGATCACGGACTCGCTTGCCTTTGGCCCGTCTCTGGGCGTTTCAGCCATCGGCACCGTCAACCGCGAGACCGGAATCGCGGATCTGGAAGGCATGGTCGTGCCGGCCTACGGGCTGAGCCGACTGATCGACCGGATCCCGCTGCTCGGACGGATCCTGACCGGCGGAGAGGGCGAAGGACTGCTCGCGGCCGAATACTTCCTCGATGGCCACGTCGACAACCCCCGCGTTGTCATCAATCCGCTGACCGCCCTTGCGCCCGGCTTCCTGCGGTCGCTGGTCTCGATGTCAAGTGCCGGGACGGCGGGCGAGAAACCGGCCGAGGCTGAATCCGAGGACGACCAGCGGTAGGAGTGCCGCCGGTCCGGCACGGTCCCCGGCAGCGTCGGCGTGAAAGGCACTCCACACCTGCCTCGCACGGCCAGGTCCGGCACGCGGCCCGGGAGCGATCCGCGCTGGGCCCCTTTGGCGGCAGCCGCGTGGCCGGGACCATGGAAGGCGTCCTGAATTCGCGCTCCGCAACGGCACTTCGCGAGGGTCCTGTCCGGGCCGACCGCGGAGGTGAAGAAGACCACTGTCTCGACGCCGTTCCGCAGTCGATGTTCCTGATGCCGCCCAACGCGACGTGGAGGGAAGGCCCTGACCCGTAGCCCCCGGTGGAGATGTCGCCGGTCATGGCCGCGTCCCCCACAAGCCGCTCGCCCCGACCGTTTCCGGTGGCGGGTGTTTCCGCCACGATGCCGAGCCGGGTCGCGCACCGGGCCGGAGGTGGGCCCGTGAGTTCGCCGACGGTGATCCCGTGCCTGATGTCGACCGCGCCCTCTTCGCCGGCCTGGCTCTCGCCGAGGAGCGCGAACGAGTTGTGTTCCAGCCGCACGCAGAGGCTGGCAAGATCTGCACCAGTATGCGTCGGGGACTCCCGGAACAGGGTGATCGCATGATTCTCACCGAGTGCGGTGGCGGCGCCCTGCCGGAAACGGGTATCGGCAACGTGATCGTGTCTACGGCGTCGCTCAGTGGATCGGTCGCGGCGCATTGCGTTCCGCTGCACTGCAACAGGAGACAGAAGGTCGTCATCTCCGCGCCGCACGTCTCCCCGTGCATTGTGGACAGGACCAGGGAGTTAGCGCGGGCGAAGATGTCCAGGCCAGTGCCGGCTGCGCCGTGTCCGTCGGCGCTGACACGCCTGTCAGCTCTCCCGTCTCGTCGACGGCGGGCGTTCGCGGGATCGTGAAATCAGAGCCACCGCAGGCCGCGAGCGAGAGGGCGGCGGTCTCCGCCAGGCCGCAGGCAGAACGTCGTCTCATGTCCGCTCTCCCTTCGCAGCCGACCGGGTCGCCGAACCAGCGCCGGAACCGCCAGTCTGCGACGTACCGTCGCAACCATGCTTCCGTTGTATGTTGTACGCGGCATTCTGGCAAATGCGCATGTGACAATTCGACTTTTTGGTGTTGTATCTCACTAGTGTCCCAACGTTTAATCGAATAAATTCAACTGGTTAGCAGAGTCGGGGTCTTCAATTTTGTACGGTGCGTTGCTAAGTAGTTGTTCCAGTGGAGTTTTTTCAAAAATGACAAGGCTTAACA
>MKWU01000287.1_pt1 | contig 95410 bp, 73 predicted proteins | sample 809101 | NCBI WGS metagenome assembly MKWU01 (sample SAMN05860141, study PRJNA318959) | sponge metagenome | host: Aplysina aerophoba | place: Slovenia: Piran, Adriatic Sea, Gulf of Piran | collected 2013-05-07
CAGGGTGAATTTTATCGGCTTCATGATCGGCCTCCCCGGGGTGAAGGCGTTCAGGTGGGTGCTCCATTCGCTCGCATGTGGTTTTCGAGCAGGTAATTTTACCAAGCCAAGGCGGAGCGTCAAGAGGACCCGAACAGGCGCGGGACCCGTCCGGCTGCGGGTGGATGCGGTTTTCTCGTCTTCACGAATCCATCCAACTTGGGGTTGTTGAAAACCCCCTGGAAGCGATTTTGGTTGCGTGCATGCTTTTGAAATTCACTCCCCCCTTGAGGGTCGGTCTCCCTCGGGGAAGACCGACGATGAAGCCGAGCGATATTTGCGAAGGCTGAATCGGTGGGGGGTAAAATGCGTTTTATTGCCATTCCGAATCATACCCCCCACCAGTTCACTTTCGGGCTTGCGCCCTCAGTTCACTGACTCCCCCTCAAGGGGGGAGTGATTCTTCTCTCTCCCCGGCAGGTAATATACGCCCGGTCTCGAAACCAGAACTTTTTCAACAACCCCCTCAAGGGGGGAGTGTTGAAAAACCCTCGTCGGGGGGATGGCTTTTACCCCCTCCTCAGGGGATAAAGGCAACCCCCCCCTACCCCCCCTTGTCAGGGGTCAAACGCGAGTGAGGAACGAGCGTTTGCATAAGCCATTGACGAGAAACACATCGGCTCGCAAAACCTCCCTCTTCGGTCGGTTTTGACCCTGACAAGGGGGGGGCTTTTCCAGTCGAGAAGGCCGCGAACAGACACAGGGGTCTATCCCTGCCAAGTCACCCTGTGGGGAGTCCTCGCATCATATTGCGGGCCGTGTGATCGCCCTCCGCTCTAAAGGGGGTTGTTGAAAAAGTCCTTATGAACGAGGATTCGACTCGACCGGGAAGGGACGGTTTTGTAGGGGCCGCATAGTATGCGGCCCTTTTGGTGGGAAATTGGTGCGGGGCGCATATATGCGCCCCCTACACATTCATATACGCATATACGTCGAACCGAACCGCAGAGTCCGGACTTATTCAACAGCCCCTAAAGGGGCGGGGCGGTCGCCTTGATGGTGACGGACACGTTCTGAAAGGTTTGTACGAACCTCGTCGTGTTCGCCGCGATGGCCTCAAAGATTTTCTCTCCCTTCTCAACGGATGCCAGAGTGGCCGCGCCGCCGACGCCCATCGCTTCGCGGTTTTGCCCGTATTCCTCCATCGTCGGCGGAAATGAGAGCTTTGGATTTTCGACCCGGTTGACGGCGTGGTCCACGGACACGAAGCGGTGCTCGAATTCACCCACCTTGGGTATGGCGTCCACGGCGCGCTCCATCCGCACCTGTTCGCCGTACTTGAAGAGCATGAAGGAGGTTTCGGATTCGCACCCGTGGCCTACGCCTCCGGGGGGACTCTCGCAAACGTCGCGAATCTCCTTCCCGGCGATGAGGGCGAGGTCCACGATGGCGACGGCCGCGCCCGTCAGGTTCCTGACCCTTACGACGGCGATCTCTATCGGCGGGAGGTTCGCGACCCGGTGGCCGTTCAGGATAACGATATGCCTAAAGCCATGGATGACGAGGCTGTTGCACACGTCCTCGACGACGCGCGTGAGCGTCTCCGCGGCGATGGAAATCGTTCCCGGAAACGCGAGATGATGCGGCGACCACCCGAACCACAGGGGAGCGGCGATGAGGGCGTCGGCCCGCCCGGCCACTTCCTCGGCGGTCGCGATGGCCTCGGCCGCGTCCGTTCCGATGGGGCAGTGCGGCCCGTGCTGCTCGGTGGCGCCGACGGGCACGAGCGCCGTATCCCCTCGCTCCAGGTATTCCGCCACGTCCGGCCAGGTCAGTTCCTGTATCCAGCGGCTCATGAATTCTCTCCTCGTTGTCTTCCGACTCTTTTCAGTTACGACGTGGGCTCCACCCACCCCGACCAGCTGCGCCTTAAGGCCTCGCATTCGGCCACGCGAACCCCCGTGACGAGTTCGACGGTCTGATTCCCCATCTCCAGGAGTTTTTCGACGGAATAGTCTCCGTAGTCGGTCCGCCCCATTTCCGCGTGGCGCGCGCCCAGTACGAGCGTCTCGACCTTCGCCAGGACGATGGCCCAGCAGCACATCGGGCAGGGCTCCATCGCCGTATAGAGCGTCGTGCCGGGCAGGTCGGGCGCGCCCAGATCGCGGCATGCGTTCCGGATGGCGTCGGTCTCGCCGTGGCAGGTGGGGTCGTTGTGGGAGATGACGCGGTTCTGCCCCCTGCCGATGATTTCCCCGTCCCTGACGATGATGGAGCCGACGGGGGAGTTCCCCGCCTCGAGCGCAAGACGCGACTCCTCGAGCGTCAATCCCATGAAATGATGATGATCTTCGGACATTGCAGTTCCTCCAGGCTTAAGGCGTGATGAAAACGCAGGCCCCGCGAACGCGCCCGCCGGTGGCTGTCCTCTCGATGCGCACCCGAGTCAGGATACCCGTCCGGAAACCCAGGCACCGCTCCCGACTCTTGCGCGAGCTCCATAAGTCTTAAGACGTATTTTCCCACCGATTGGACTTCGATGCGAACGGGCGCGGCTGACGGGGTGGCGGAAATCCAGCCTGGCCTATGACGTGACGGTCGAGGCGAACGGGTTCACGGACGCGGACGGGAGGGTGGCCGGTGGGTTCTACGGCCCCAACCACGAGGAGGCGGCGGGGACCTTGGATGATCGGGCGGAGAAGATTCTCGGCGCCTTCGGGGAGGATAAGATAAAAACGCCGCGCCGGATGAGACGAGGCTTCGGATGGAGGAAACGTCAGTCTCGTCCTCATCGCTCAATTCGTTGTCGCTACCGGTTCTTTTTTCACGCAGAGCCGTATCATCACTCCGCTTTTTCAGCCCCGCTCCACGACGAACAGACCGCATTCGTACGCGAGGCTGCCGACCCTGAGCCCGCTTTCAAAGTGGTGATGAAAATTTCGGGAAGCGCCGGGGAGAACCGGGAAACCGTTTCCCCGTTCCCGGGCGGGAGCCTGGCGTACACCTTCTCCCGCTCCCGGTCCGGGTCTTGCCTATATCTCGGGTTGTGTCGCAACATACCTCGTTGATATATTGATATCACATAATATATATAATAGCCGGAAAAAATCAACTCATGATTTTGTATTTTTTATATCTGTACTTGGGGCGGCTGCTCCTGAATGCCGAGGTTGCGGCGGATATTCCGCGCCGACGGCCTCATGCCCGCGCGCCGCACGCCCGGAATCCGCTCACCGGGAGCTTGTTTCGCTTTATTCCCATCGGTAACATCAGGGCCTCCGCCCCCCGGACCATTACGGATTTTTTTGTGTTTGACTATAACGATATTGATAAAGACAAAGGCACTATAATACCGCTATAAAGATATATATCGAATACATATTATACTTATATTTTTATTTTCAATCATTTGATATATTATTATTGATATGAAAAGAAACAAGTCTTCCCGAATTCCGGCGACCAGCGCCCTGGTGGCCTTCGATAGCGCGGCCCGGCTGGGCAGCCTGTCCCATGCGGCCGAGGAACTCCGCACCTCGCAGCCCGCGATCAGCCGCCTGGTGGCGAACCTCGAGAAGCAGCTCTCGGTACGGCTGTTCGAGCGTTCCCGGACCGGAGTGACCCTGACCGATGCCGGAATCCGTTTCCATGACGCCGTCGCCGCGGGCCTCGGCATCATCCGGTCGGCCGCCAGCGAGATCGCCGCCCGGCCGGGCAGGGAACAAGTGGTGATCACCTGCTCTCATGAAATTTCCCACTTCCTGTTGATGCCGCAATACGAACAGCTGCTGGAGGCGCTCGGCGAGCATGTCGAGATTCGCATCCTGACCTACCACTACGGTGTGCAGAACCTGCCTCATGAGCCGGTCGCGGACATCGTATTGGCCTGGGAAGCGAACCTCGGGGCGGAAGATCGCGTGAAGCTCATCAGGGAAGCGGTGAGGCCGCTCTGCTCGCCCGGCTATGCCGAGACCCATGCGGATATTCTGAACGGGCCCGTCAGCGGCTGGAGCGGGCTCACGTTTCTCGACCTCACACGGCCCAACCAGGGCTGGGCGTCCTGGGAGGACTGGTTCAGGGCCGCCGGCCGGCCGTCGCAAAGGCCCCGGTACATGGGTCTCGACAGCTACATCTACGTGCTGGAGGCGGCCGCCGCCGGGCGCGGCATCGCGTTGGGCTGGCAGCATTGGTTCGAGCGGTACCTCGGCACCGGCGCACTGGTCGAGCTCGCCGACGGCTACGTCGAATACGACAACCATTTTTGCGGCATGTTCACCGAGAAGGGGCGAAGAAATCCCCTCGCGAAAAAATGCCTGGAGTTCCTCGGGCACTCGGCAAGGTATTCCTAGACGGACGAACGACGATGCGCCGCGCGGCCGTTCTCCGGCCTGGATTCTTCCCCGCCGGGGCCCGGGCGCACATGGAAGGCCCGGTGCGGGGTCACCCGACATCCAGAAAAACCGCGAGCGGTTGATCGGATCGGAAACCGCACGCGCAATTCCGGGCAATCGCCGGCGGCGGTGAAGAGCCGCGTCGGACAAGGCGGCGACGCACAAAGAAATCGAACCGAAAAATGAATTTCCGAAAATATCGATAAATATGGATAAATTCACGGGGTTTTTCGCTAAATTACCGCAAATTGTTTCGGGGGGAAATGACGCTGCCGGGGCGCAGCACAGGAAGAATTCTGCCATAATCCGGGTGTGGCTCGATGACGGGAAATGCGGGGAGTTGCGGGGCCGGATCTCCCCTGGGGGCCGCTCCCGACCGGCTCATTCAAGTGCCTGTTATCTATGAGGTTATCCGTGCGAATGGTATCGAGAACCGGCATCCTCTGCGCCGTGATGCTCGTCTGGGCGCTGCTCGCGCCCCCATCCGCCGCCGCCCAGACGTTCGAAAGCGGGGTGGTGCGCATCACACAGGAGGGGCGCGAGGCCGTGCTCCCGGTCGAGATCGCAAGCACCGCCAAGGCCCGCGCACAGGGCCTCATGAACAGGGAGCGGCTGGCCGAGAACGCCGGTATGCTCTTCGTTTACCAGGGGGACGCGCGGCGGTTCTTCTGGATGAAGAACACGCGGATTCCGCTGTCGCTCGCCTTCATCGACAAGAGCGGAGAGGTGTTGGAAATCATACACTTACAGCCCCACAGACCGGGGACGCGGATTCCTTCCTATCGCTCCCGGAACAAGGTGCGCCAAGTGCTGGAAGTGAACCAGGGCTGGTTCTTGAGGAACGGCTTCGGGCTGGGCGCGCGCGTATCGCTGGAGTGAGCGCGGGCTAGGCTTCCGCCGCCTCGGGCGCTCGCTCGCCCAGGGGCAGGAGGGGCATGACCTGCGAGGCGAAGCGCTCCATCTCCTCGAGCATGGGATGGAACTGGAGCAGGAACAACTCCACCCCCGCCTCGTGAAACGCCATGATGCGCTCGGCGATGGTCTCAGGCGATCCGACGAGGCCCGTCGCCGTGCCGCCGTTCGAGCCCACGCCGCCCGCCTTCGCGCTCGTTTTCCTGTGCTGGGCGGCCCTGTCGACTCCCGTTAGCTTCGGCGGTTCCGTGATGAGCGAGAAAAGGCGGTCGAGTTCCGCCTGGGCCTCCTCGTCGGTGTCGCGGCAAACGATGAATGAACTCATCCCGTGGCGAATGGATCTCTCATTGGCTCGCGCCTCGTGGTTCACGGCGGACAACAGCGATTTCGCGTCCGCGAGCGAACGGCCGTTGAACAGGAAGACGTCCGCGGCCTTGCCCGCCAGCTTCACGGCGGCGGTCGATTCGCCCCCGAAATAAAACGTGGGCCAGGGTTTTCGGACGGGCTTGGGCGCGGTGACGCCGTCGGTTATCTGGAAATACTTGCCCTGGAAGCTGAATCGCTCCTTCGTCCAGTAGCATTTGAGGATGTGCATGACCTCTTCGGAGAGATCGTAGCGCTCATCATGCGGCGGGAAGGGGATGCCCGCCATCTCGTTCTCCAGCGCCCACCAGCCCGAGACGATGTTGATGGCGAAGCGCCCCCCGCTGATGCAATCGATGTTCGCCCCCATCTGGGCGACGAGCGAGGGGTGGCGGTAGGCGCTCTTGGCGGCGATGATGAGTTCGATATTCTTCGTGATGGGCGCCAGCGCCGCCGCGGTGATCCAGGCCTCGAGAACGGGCGCACCCAGGCCCTTGATGCTGTTCAGGCTCCTGTCGAGGAGCAGGGTGGTCTCGAAGCCCAGTTCCTCCGCTCGCTGAATGTATCGCGCATTGTGGGCGAAAGAGGCCTCCTTTACCTCCTCGGGCTTTTCGATCCGCCCCAGAAACGTGCCCCACACGGGCGCCCACACACCCATTTTCAGCGTCATGGCGACTCCCCTCGACTCGGTCCGATAAGAGGAATTTAGCATCAATCACGCGGACAAGGAATCACTTGTAACGAGCTTGTTTGGCAAGAGAGTATGGGGATGCCGAAAAACACTTCAATATCGATGTTTGCTAGAACAATAGAAAACCCCGCCTGAGCGTCGGCCCAGGCGGGGTTTGATGCGTCGAGTCGGTTACGGACGGCTTAGCTTTCCTTCACGTAGATCTCCGAGCCGCCCTCCTTGAATTCGCTCGCTTTTTCCTTCAGGCCTTCTTCCAGGGCGGCTTTCTCGTCCATACCCTGCTTGGCGGCGTATTCGCGGACCTCCTGGGTGATCTTCATCGAGCAGAATTTGGGTCCGCACATCGAGCAGAAATGGGCGACCTTCGCGCCGTCGGCGGGCAGGGTCTCGTCGTGGTACTCGCGCGCGGTTTCAGGGTCGAGCGCGAGGTTGAACTGATCCTCCCAGCGGAATTCGAAGCGCGCCCTGGAAAGCGCGTCGTCGCGGTCCTGCGCACCGGGGTGCCCCTTGGCTAGGTCCGCCGCGTGGGCCGCGATTTTATAGGTGATGACGCCCTCGCGGACGTCTTTTTTGTTGGGCAGTCCCAGGTGTTCCTTGGGGGTGACGTAGCAGAGCATGGCGGTTCCGAACCACCCGATCATTGCGGCGCCGATGCCGCTTGTGATGTGGTCATACCCCGGAGCGATGTCCGTCGTGAGCGGACCCAGGGTGTAGAAGGGCGCTTCGTGGCAGATTTCGAGTTGCTTGTCCATGTTCTCCTTGATCAGGTGCATGGGCACGTGGCCGGGGCCTTCTATCATCACCTGGCAGTCGTGTTCCCAGGCCTTGATCGTCAGCTCGCCCAGGGTTTCGAGTTCGGCGAATTGCGCCTCGTCGTTCGCATCGGCGAGCGCGCCAGGCCTCAGGCCGTCGCCCAGGGAGAAGGAGACATCGTAGGCCTTCATGATCTCGCAAATCTCGTCGAAGCGGGTGTAGAGGAAGCTCTCCTGGTGATGGGCCAGGCACCATTTCGCCATGATGGAGCCGCCGCGCGAGACGATGCCCGTCACCCGCTTGGCGGTGAGCGGCACGTAGCGCAGGAGCACGCCCGCGTGGATGGTGAAGTAGTCCACCCCCTGCTCGGCCTGTTCGATCAGCGTGTCGCGGTAAATCTCCCATGTGAGGTCTTCCGCGATACCGTCCACTTTTTCCAGCGCCTGGTAAATCGGCACCGTGCCGATGGGGACAGGGGAGTTTCTGATGATCCACTCTCGCGTCTCGTGAATGTTCTTCCCGGTGGAGAGGTCCATCACGGTGTCGGCGCCCCATTTGGTGGCCCAGGTCATTTTCTCGACCTCTTCCTCGATGGAGCTCGATACGGCAGAATTTCCGATGTTCGCGTTGATCTTCACCAGGAAATTGCGCCCGATGATCATGGGCTCGCTTTCGGGGTGGTTGACGTTGGCCGGGATGATGGCGCGGCCGCGGGCCACTTCGTCTCGCACGTATTCGGGCTCCAGATTCTCGCGGATGGCGATGAACTCCATCTCGGGTGTGATGTCGCCTTTTTTCGCGTAGTGCATCTGGGTCACGTTGGTGCGGCCTCTGAGCACTTTCCGGGGAGGCGGCATCGGGATGTCGGGGTCCGAATGGCCGGGCACCGGGACGTAGGATGGCTCCATCTCGTCGTATTCGCCGCGCGCGCGAATCCAGGCGTCGCGCAGCCTGGGCAGCCCCTTGTGGATGTCTTCGCCTTCCGGGCCGCTGGTGTCGTATACCCGTAGCGGCGGCTCACCGCCCGAGAGGGCGATCTCCCGCATGGGCACGTGCACGCCGTCGCTTCCTTCGACATACACCTTTCGAGAGGCGGGGAATGGGGCGCCGCCGTTCGTGGATTGTCCGTTCGCCTGGATGAGGTCGAGCTTGACCTCGTTTGCGTCGTTTGCTTTTCCGTTTGCGTGTGCCATCTCCCTACTCCTCTGAGATGCGTCGTCTTCAGATGAGAATCCACCGGCTTCAGCATGGAGAGGATGAGGCTCTCCTGCTGCGATGAACACTCTTTATTCACTTGTGGCGAAGGGAAACCAGAGGATGTGGAAGACCTGTCGCTTCCCTACGCCGGCTCTAACCGGTTCAGGTTCGAAGGGTTTGTTCTCAGCCTGCAAGGCACCCCCAGCGAACTTTCAATCTAAAAGACTAGCAGTCGTCACGCCGGGAGTCAAAAGGTAAAGAGAACGTGCAGGGCGATTTTGTCTGGGTTTCCTGGTGGCGGGGTGGAAGTTTTGTTGTCATGATGGAGGCATGATGATTCGCATGTCCCTGAGATTACCACGGTCGGGCCGCAACTCCGGGAGCCTTTTCATGCGAAAACCGACTATTCCGGGCGGTTGCCCTCGCCATGGCGGATTGCCCGATAGTTCTGGCGGCTGATGAGAGAGGAAGAATGCACTCGCTTGTGAAATGGGGTTGGGCTTGCGCAATTGCAGGAGCCGCATTTTTCATCTTCGCCGGTACGTTTTCGAACCCGTTTCTGCATGACGACATCGCCATCATCGGCGAGAATCCTCTGGTCCGCGAGAGCGGCCGCATCCTGGAAGCTTTTCAGCGCGACTACTGGGCCGTGCTCGAGACGAACGAGGGAAGAGACCGCCTCTACCGGCCCCTCACCATCGCCTCTCTTGCGCTGAACCACGCACTTGGCGGACTGAATCCGGTTGGCTACCGAATCATCAACGCCTTGTTGCACGCCTTTGCCTCGCTCGCGCTGTTCTGGCTGTGCGTTCGATTCGGCCTCTCGCGCACTGCGGCGGGAGCCGTTTCCCTGCTGTTCGCCCTTCACCCGGTTCATACCGAGGCGGTGAACGCCGTCGTCGCGCGCGCCGACCTGATGGCCGCCATGGGCGTGTTCGGGGGATTGGGCATCTTGATGGGCGTTGCGCTCCCTAGGGCGAAACCCGGCGAAGTGCAGGGAAGTTCCGATAGGGGAGGAGAAGGGAGCTCCCCTTATCGAAATTTACTCGCGCCTGTCGGCCTCACGTGCGCGCTTTGCCTTTTTGCGCTGCTGTCCAAGGAAATCGGGGTCGCCCTGCTGTTCACCGCTCTCTTGTGGTGGCTCTGGGGCCGGTATGTATTGGGAGAGACGGAGCGTCCGCCTCTCAGGAACACGCTCATCGCCGTCTGCGCGCTCGCCGTCGTGCTCATCATATATGTGTGGATGCGGTATTCCGCCTTGGGGATGCTGGCGCGTCCATATCCGCCGTCGAAACTCGACAACGTCCTGGCGCTGATGCCGGCTGGAGGGCGAATCTTAGGCGCCATCGGTGTCCTGGGCCGCTATTTCAAGCTCCTGGTCTGGCCGTGGCCGTTGAGCATGGATTATTCCTTCGCGCAGATTCCGTTGGAAGGTGCGGAGGCCGTGCTCTGGATAATGGTGGGGGCCTTGGGATTTCTGGCGTGGAGCTACGCCGCCTGGCGTCTCAGGAAAGACATGCCGTGGGTCGCCTTCGGTCTTGTCGTTTTCATCGGCGCCTACTTGCCCGTGAGTAACCTGCTGATCCCGATGGGCACCATCATGGCGGAGCGAGTGCTCTATATCCCCTCGGCCGGTTTTCTCATCGCCCTGGCGCCTACGGTGTGTGTGATGCTCAGTGGAAGAGACTGGCGAGTCGCCGCCGCGCTGCTCGTCGGCGTGTGCATGCTCTTTGGCGCGCTTACGATGAAGCGAAACCACGAGTGGGGCGATGCGCTCCGTTTCTGGCGGCGTACGGCGGAAGTGACGCCGAACAGTGCCCGTGCGCTCAGGGTGTATGGACAGGCCCTGATCGACCGGAACAGGTTCCGGGAGGCGATAGCGCCGCTCAAGAAATCCGTCGAGATATATCCCGTCTACGATTACGCCTGGGTGGATTTAGGAATAGCGCAGATGCAAAGCGGTGACGCGGCAGCCGCAGAAATCTCTCTCAAGCGAGCCTTACGGCTGAACGATGGGAACGCCGAGGCGCACCTGGCCCTAGGAGCACTGTACATGGGCGCTGAGCGCGGCGATCTGGCGAGGCCCCATTTCGAGCGCGCGATTGGTCTCAATCCCAGGCTGGCGGAGGCGCGCTTCAATCTGGGCACCCTGTATCTCAAGGCGGGTTCGAGGCGCCTGGCAATAACGCAGTTCAGGGCGGCGCTCAGGATTGAGCCCGGCCACGGTGGCGTCCACCACAATCTGGCGCTGGCTTTGTATCTGGAGGGTGACCGCGCAGGCGCCCAAAAACATGGGAGAGAGGCCGAGAGGTTCGGCTCGCCGCTTCACCCGAAACTCAAGAGGGAATTGGGACTCACGCGGCCTTGAGGCGAAACACAGCCTACGCTGGGATGGAGTGGCTTTTCGTATGGACTGAATAGGCTTGCTTTCTGCTTCTTACGCGGTATATTTGGGAATGTTTGGGGCTTTCTGTCTTCGATAACTTATAACGGCTGATTTTTTTCCGGCGCCATGCTCCGTTGTGGAGCGGTGTCGACGTTGCCTGAGTTTCTACCTTAAGTACGCTGCCTGTGTGAGGTTTTTTCATGTTCTCTTACTTCGTTATGAAGGTGTTGATCGTCCTGCCGGCGCTCATCGTATTCCTTAGCCTATCCACCGGCTCGATTCACGCCCAGGAGAACGATTACCGAAAAGCTCTCGGCCTCATCAGTGAGAAGCTACACCAGAGATTCCCGAATCTGCGCGGCGCGGTGGTCGCCGTCAAGGGAGCGGACCTCTACTTGAGCCTGGGTGAGAAAGACAAGGTTGTTAAAGGCGTCAAGCTCGGCATCTACCGCGAGGGCGCGCCGTTCCGGCACCCGGCGACGGGCGTCGTTCTTGGTAAGCTGGAAGAGGAGATAGGCGAGATCGAAGTCGTCGAAGTGCGGGAGAAATTCTCCATCGCCCGGCTGGTCCGCCTGGTTCCGGGCGGACAACTCTCCCCGCGCATCAAAGACACGGTGCGCATGTCCGCCGCGAAAATTCGCCTGGCGATACTGCCTTTCGTCAATCAGACGAAAGAGGCCATCAGCATGGAGACGCTCACGAGGGAACTCGGAAGCCAACTCCTGAGGAGCGGGCGCTTCGACGTCTACGACGTGGACAGGCTCCAGGTATGGCTTCTGGAGACAGGCATCGCCACGGATGAAATTCTTAAACGAGAGAACCCGATTCGTCTGCGAAATCAGATTCGGGGCGACATGGCGCTAGAGAACGAACTCCGCGAAATCAGAGGCAAGAAAATCCTCTCCACCCGCCTTTTGTCCCTCACCACGAAGGAAGAACTCTTCAAGGCCGTGGCAATTGCGGATGAACTGCCCTTCGAGCAGGGCCCGCCCAAGGTGCAGGAACTTATAAGAGGCGAGGGCGAATCGCGCGCAGGACCTGCGAACGAGAGCTTCGTGCTCGCCCGCGAGGGCGCGCCCGGCAGGGCTGGCGGCGTGAAAAGCTACTCGTTCGACAAGTTCGCCATCCGCGGGATGTTTGTAGCGGACGTGGACGGGGACGGGAAGAACGAAATCGTCCTCATCACGCAGACCCAAGTGCTCGTATACCGTTTCGAAAATAACCGGATGCGCGAACTCGCGCGCTTCGACGAGGGGGCGGCGAACGATTTTCGCTGGCTCGACGTCGCCGACATGAACGAAGACGGCGCGCCAGAGTTCTACCTCGCTTCTTATCGCTCGAACGAGTTGTTCTCGATAATCCTGCAGTTCAAGAATGGTGCGTTCACACCCCTCGTCCGGAACGACAGGACGTTTTACCGCGTCTTTCGCGTCCGGCGGCCTGAGAAAGGCGAGAAGATTCCCGATTCGGAAGCATTTTTGCTCCTGGGCCAGAGCGAAGGGCTCGACAAGGCGTTCGATGGCCCCATCCACCGCTATAACTGGTCGGGAGGAAAGCTCGCGCCCGCCGCCCCCTATGCGCTGCCGCCCGATTTGACGATACTGGGCTTCGGCTTGTGGGATATCAACAAGGACGGCGCGCTGGAAGTCATCGAAGTGGGGAAGGACGACAAGCTGAGGGTATTTTCGCGGAACGGTAGAGATATTTTCTCCAGTTCTGAAAAATACGGCGCGCCAGTCTATAAATTCTTCTCCCAGGCCGGCGCCGAGCGCACCGAAGATCAGGCGGATGAGCCGGATATACCCATACGCTCGCGCGTGCTGGTAGAAGACGTCGACAGGGACGGGGTGGACGAGGTTCTGGTGATCAAAAACGAATACGGGGCCGCCATCGCGCCCGGCCTGGGCGTTTCAGGGGGGCAAATCGCGAGCCTCATCTGGGACGGGAGCGGGTTGAGCGAAACGTGGCGTTCGAGGAAATTGGGCAGCGGGATCGTGGATTTCACATTTGGCGACGCGGACAACGACGGTTTCGACGATTTGATTGTGACGGCTGTGAGTTCAGGTCTGTTAGCAGGTACGAAGAGCCGGATTTTCTTCTATAAGATCAGGGAATAAATTTTTCGGCCGCGCATGCGAATTGTCAAGAACAAAGAAACAGCCGATACGTAAGTTGCATAGGTGAAGATGACTTGATTCGGATATTAAGAGTGCAAGGTGCATTTTCGGGGGCTAGTTGCTCCGTGAATGAATTTTTTTTCTTAAACTCGGGGAGGCCGAACGGGCCGGGAAATTTCGCGCCGTTTGCTCCCGACAAAAGAATTTATGTAAAAGTTTGATTTTAGAGAGGTTAATCTTTCAGTCCCAATTCGGAAGATAGGGGAAGATTCGTATCATGAAGAAAGGATTTTTTCAATTTCCCTTTGGATTGTTTGTTGACAAAGAGGATCTTCTTTTCTATTCTTTGAGAAATGGGGAATGGAATGGCTATTTTCTGTAATAAGAAAGTGTTTACATAAGCGGCAAATATTTGGTTCGCTCGATAGAACCTTGTCGACGTACGGGGCAGCATTGATGAGAGGGGGTGATGCGAGAGCGGGAAGCCCTGTTGCAGACGACGAAGCAAGTATGTAGTATCATTCGTAGAGCCAGAATAAAAAAATAAAAACGAAGGAACACGGCAACATTCTTTTGAAACCTCGATGAGGAGAAATGCACATGAGGAAACTTCTGTTAGCTCTATTCGCGATGGCGCTCGTCGTGGCGTTTACGGCGCCCTCGTACGCGGCCGACTTCAAGTACACCGGCTTCTTCCGTATTCGCGGAATCGCCGGCAACAACGGCGACCGGAACGATGACGCGGACGACAGCGCCCAGGGCTTCGACGCCTTGACCCGTCCCCGCTTCACGGCCACGACGGACAAGGGCGCAATCTGGGCCTTGTGGGAAATCGACTGGTATGAGGCCCGCTCAGAGAACGATAGAACTCCGAATGACGCGAATGCGAACATCCTGTTCGGTCGCAGTGGCGGCCGCGTAGGCGTGGGCACGAACCGCTGGGTGGTCGATTTCGCAGTTCCGGGCAGCGCCCTCCGTGCCCGCTGGGGCCGGACGGATTACACTTCGCCTGACAAGCAGATCTTCGACAGCGCAGGTGGCACCCGTTGGCCGGGCCTGGCGGTCTACGGCAAGCTCAGCAAGAACATGTCGCTCAGCATGTTCATGACCAGGACGGCTTTGAGTGGTAGGGGACGCAATATCGGCCCAGAAGATGAAAACAGGGACAACTACTACGCGTCTGTTGGCATCAAGGTTTCCCCGGCCGTTACGCTGACCCCCTGGGTGGCTCTCTCCCGGGACGGCATGGGCAGGTCCCTCACGTACGCCGCCCTGAACGCCAAGACGAAAGTGGGCATCGTGGGTCTGAACCTCTCGGGTGTTTCGGTAGGCGGAGACGCGGCCGCTAATACGGATGCTTCCGGTTGGGCGCTTCTGGCGAGCGGCAAGGCCAGCCTGGGCAAGCTGACGCTCATAGGCACCGCCATCATGCTCTCCGGCGACGACAATGCTAATGACGGCGAAGAGGGCGAATTCGCGAACCTGATGCCCGGCGGCGGCCAGTTCATCTCCGGCGTTATGGTCACAGACCGCAGCACCACCGGTGGCATCACGAGCTTCCGGGCCCGTTTGCCTGGCGCCGGCGGTACCAGGAATACCAGGTTCCAGAATCTGAACGGCGCGGTCGTAATCGGCGGCGATGCTGTATATAAGATAAGCAAGACTTTCAAGGTCGCCGCCGGTGTTCACATCTACCAGTCCGCGGAAGATGACATGGAAGGCGACACTGACTACGGCACCGAGTTCAACACCGGCTTCGAGTGGAAGATTTATCCGAAGCTCAGGCTCAGGACTCAATTCGGGTACCTAGCCACGGGCGACTACGGCATTTCGCCTGGCGACCCGGACGACGACGCCTGGACGGCGATGTTCTCCTTGGATCACTTCTTCTAGGATCCAGGAGCTTGAAGGACCTTCGCGTCCTCACCTGACGCGACGACTACCGGGGGGCTTCGGCCCCCCGGTTTTTTTGTGTGTGAATATATGAGCGGCGGTTTTGTGCTGTAGGGACAGGCCTCCGCGCCTGTCCTGATGGAGGCGAAGGACAACCACGGAGGGTTGTCCCTACGACTACCCTCTCTGTGCGGGCATATCTCCGCACATGCCCGCCCGCTTTCCAGACGATATCGCTTGAGGGGTTTGGCGGGGGATGGTATATCCTTGGGGCGTAGCCGCGCGTCCGTCCGAAACGACACACATTTGGGAAAGAGCGAGAAATGAACAAGCACCACCTCATGGCCCCCGGTCCCACGCCGGTTCCCCACCGGGTGCTCGAAGCGATGGCGCGGCCCCTGATTCACCACCGCACACGGGAGTTCGAGGCGCACTTCGAAGGGGCGCGGCGCGGCCTCGAATGGCTCTTCCAGACGAGCGGCGACGTCATCACCCTCGCCGCTTCGGGTACAGGCGGCATGGAGGCAACGGTGGCGAACCTGCTCTCCCCGGGCGATTCCGCGCTCGTGATCGAGGGGGGCAAGTTCGGCGAGCGCTGGACAGAGCTTTGCGCGGCATACGGGGTCGAGGCGGACGTCCTGGAGGTGGAATGGGGCCGTTCGGTCGATCTGAATGTTCTGGAGGCGCGCCTCGAGCGGGGAGGGCGCAAGGCCCTGTTGATGCAGGCGAGCGAGACCTCCACGGGCGCCAAGCACGATACGCAGGCCATCGCACGCCTCGTGCGCGAGCGTTCGCCCGATACGCTCGTGGTGGTGGACGCCATCACGGCTCTTGGCGTGTACGATCTCAAGACCGAGGAATGGGACCTGGACGCCGTGATAACGGGGAGCCAGAAGGCGCTCATGCTCCCGCCGGGGCTGGCCTTCGTCTGGCTGAGCGAGCGGGCCTGGCGCGCCGCTTCGGAATCGACCTCGCCCAAATATTATTTCGACCTCGCCATCGAGCGAAAGAGCCAGATGAAGAACACCACCGCCTGGACGCCTGCGATCTCGCTTCTGGCGGGTCTGGCGGTCGCGCTCGACATGATGCGCGAGGAGGGGCTGGAGAACGTCTTCGCGCGGCATGCGCAGCTGGCGCGGGCGACGGGGGCGGCCGTCGAGGCTTTGGGGATGACCATATTCCCACGGGACTTGAAGAGCGAGTCCCTCACCGCCGTTTGCGTGCCGGAGGGAGTGGACGGGAAGGCGATTCCCCTGAGGATGCAGGATGCGCACGGGGTGACCATCGCCGGCGGTCAGGATGTCCTGAGCGGCAGAATTTTCCGTATCGGTCACCTGGGTTACGTGGATTCCTCCGACGTGCTGGCCGCGGTCGGCGCGCTGGAGTCGACCCTGGCCGATCTGGGCTATTCACTGGATAGAGGGCGCGGCCTCACCGCAGCGCAAGAGGTGTTCAACCAATGAACCAGACGTTTCGCGTATTGATTGCCGAGCCGCTCTCGCCGAGAGCGCATGAGATACTTGAGGACCAAGAGGGCTTTGAAGTCCTCGACTACACCTCCTCCTCGCGGGAGGAAATACTCGAAGCCGTCAAAACCGCCGATGCGCTCATCGTCCGAAGCGGCACGCAGGTGGATGATGAGCTTCTGGGTACTGGCGAGACGCTCAAGGTGGTCGCGCGCGCAGGGATAGGCGTGGACAACGTGGACCTCGAGGCCGCCAGCATGCGCGGCATTCTGGTGGCGAACGCGCCCGACGGCAACGTCATCACCACGGCGGAGCACACCATCGCCATGATGTTCTCGCTGGCGCGCAAGATTCCATCGGCCGTCTCCTCCCTCAAGGGCGGGAAGTGGGAGCGCAGCCGCTTCGTGGGCAGCGAGCTATCTTCCAAAACCCTGGGCGTCGTGGGGATGGGGCGCGTGGGTTCGCAGACGGCGACGTTCGCCCGCAGCCTGGGCATGAACGTACTCGCCTACGATCCCTACATCTCCGCCGAAGTGCTCTCCCAGCGCGGGGTGAGTCCGGTGGACTTCGAGGAGCTTCTGGCCAAGTCCGACTACATCACCCTGCACGTGCCCAAGAACACCGAGACGGGAAACCTGATCGGCCCTGCGGAAATCGCCCTGATGCGAGACGACGTTCGCATCATCAACTGCGCGCGCGGGGGGCTCATCAACGAGGAGGCGCTGGCCGAGGCGCTCGACAGCGGAAAGGTCGGGGGCGCGGCGGTAGACGTGTATCAACAGGAGCCTCCCGACCCGAACGACCCGCTCATCGGACGCGACGACGTCGTCTGCACGCCGCATCTGGGCGCCTCGACCGCCGAGGCGCAGGAGAACGTGGCGATCAGCGTGGCGAAACAGGTGGTGGCGTATCTGACGGAAGGGGTGGTCGGCCACGCGGTGAACCTGCCCTCCCTGAGTCCCGAGGTGCTCGAGCAAATCGGCCCCCATCTGGATCTGGCCGATCGCCTGGGAGATTTTCTGGCCCAGCTCGCGGGCGGGGGACTACAGACGCTCGAAGTGGTATACGGCGGCTCCGTCGACATACCGATGAAGGCGCTGGCCGCCTCCGCCATCAAGGGGATGCTGAGCCGGTTCCTCTCCAGCGTCCGCGTGAATATGGTGAACGGCCTCCTGCTTGCGAAAGAGCGCGGCATCGATGTGAGGACGACGACTCGCACGGAGAATCTGCTCTATACGGACCTGATTGAGCTTCGCGTGAAGACCGACTCGGGCGAGCGATCCGTGGCGGGGACTTTTCTCCGCAAGAACGATCCCAGAATCGTTCGGATAGACGACTATTCGGTCGACGTGGCGCTCCGTGGCTATCTTCTCATATTCCGGAACGAAGACCGGCCCGGGATGATCGGAAAGATGGGCACCTTGCTGGGGAATCACAACATCAACATCGCCGGCATGCAGCTGGGGCGCGTGTGGCAGCATGACATGGCCGTCGCCGTCCTGATACTCGACGATCCGGTGCCCGAACCCGTCATGGAAGAGGTTCGCGCCATTCCCCACGTCTATGACGCCTGCCTCGTCCGGTTGGGATTTTCATGAGACAGATAACCTCCCCGCGGGCCATTCCGGGTGGTTCGCGCGTTTTCCTGCCGGGTGAAGCGAAACACAAGAGGGAGGTGGAGGAGAGCCTGCTCGGCGTATTCGAGCAGTGGGGGTTCCGGGAACTCCTCACGCCCGCGTTCGAGTTCTACGTTCCCCGGGCGGGGTCCGAGGTTCTCGAAGCGCAGACCTACCGGATGGTGGATCTGGAAAGCGGCGGACTGCTGGCCCTCCGGGCGGACATGACACCGCAGATCGCAAGAGCGGCCGGAACGATTCTGGCCGCTCATCCCAGGCCCCTGCGCCTCTCCTATGCGGCGAACGTCTTTCGCTATGCCCACGTAGCGGGGGAATTGCAGCGTGAGTTCTGGCAGGCGGGCGTGGAGCTGATCGGCCTGGTCTCTCTGGAAGCCGACGCCGAGATGATAGCCATCGCCGTGGAGTGCCTGCAGGCGAACGGGGTGGATAATTTCCGCATGTCCTTGAGTCATGGCGCATTCCTGCTCGGGATTCTGAACGCCCTGGGTCTGGAAGGCGCGCAAAGGGCCGAGTTGCTCGAAGCGATTGGGCGCCGAGATTCCTCAGGCGTGGCGAGCCTCCTCAAGGGAGTGCCGAGCGAAAAGACGGACGCCGGACTGCTCGAGCGGGTTCCGGAGTGTTTCGGCGGAGTCGAGGTGCTCCAAGACGTGGAGGAGAAGACAAGAACACCGGCGGCCAGGGGCGCTGTTCGGGAACTGCTGAAAGTATTCCGGATACTGGAGTTGTATGGCCTCTCTGAGCGCATCATCTTCGATTTGTGCGATTTCAAGGATTTTGACTACTATACGGGGGTGATATTCGAGGGGTTCGTGGAAGGTTCGGGATATCCCGTATGCGGCGGAGGCCGCTACGACAAGCTCCTGGGATTATACGGCGGCGACGCGCTCGGCACAGGCTTCGCCGTCGATCTGAATCAGATGCTTCCACTCGTGACGCAAGGGGCGGAGAGCAGAAACGGAACGGATTTCCTCGTCATCGATCTCACGCGAGAGAAGCGCTCGGGCATCGTTCTATCCCGAAAACTCAGGGCGCGGGGCTGGCGGGTGGCGCGCGATATTATTCGCCGCGACATCGCGGGCTCGCTGGAATACGCGCGGGAGACGGGCGTGTCGAAATGCCTCGTCATCGAGCGCGGCGGAAAGAGGGGAGGCCGCGCCAGGCTCCTCGAGCCGGATGGGGAAGATTTGGGCGCATACCCGATTGAGGAAATTCTCGCCCGGATGGGCGGAAGGGATGAGAGCCGATGAGCGTTTTAGCGATTCTGGGCGGTCAGTGGGGTGATGAAGGGAAAGGAAAAGTCATCGACTGGCTGGCGAGTCAGGCGGACGTAGTGGCCCGCTACCAGGGCGGAGCGAACGCGGGGCATACCGTGGTCGTCGAGGGGAATCAATACATTCTCCACCTGATACCGACCGGGATATTGCACGCAAGGGTCAAGTGCATCATCGGCTCCGGCGTGGTTGTGGACCCGCTGGCGCTGGTGGAGGAGATTGAATACCTCCGCTCCGTGGGTATCGAGATCGGGGAGAACCTCGTTCTCGGCAAGCGCGCGCACCTCATCATGCCCTACCACAAGGTTCTCGATTCCCACATGGAAGAGCTCCTGGGCGTCAACCGCATCGGAACGACGGGCCGGGGCATCGGGCCGGCCTACTCCGACAAGGCGGCGAGGCTGGGCGTGCGGATTTCGGATCTGTTCGATGAGAAGATTCTGAGGGATCGCATCCGCGTCAGCCTGGCCATCAAGAAGCGGCTTCTGGGCGGTATCGACCTGAATGAGGAGGAAACGAAGGCGCTTGATGAGACGCATATTCTGGACGTGTGCTCCCAGGTGCGGAAAAAGCTGAGACCCCATGTGCGGAACACGGATGCGGAAATCAACGACGCGTTGAACGGGAACAAGAAAATCCTGCTCGAGGGCGCGCAGGGAATCCTCCTCGACCTGGATATGGGCACGTATCCCTATGTGACGTCGAGCAACACCGGCGTGGGCGGGGCGATGAGCGGCCTGGGACTGCCCTACAGGCGGCTGAACACGGTGTTCGGTATCATGAAAGCGTATTGCACGCGGGTGGGGCAGGGCCCGTTTCCTTCCGAAATGGGAGATGTGGAAGCGGGGAAGCTGCGTGAGGAGGGTGGTGAGTTCGGCGCCACGACGGGCAGGCCCAGGCGGTGCGGGTGGTTCGACGCCGTGGCGGCCCGCCACTGCATCCAGGTGGCCGGTATGGACGCGATTGCGGTGACGAAGCTCGACGTGCTCGACAACCAGGAGACGATTCGGGTTTGCGTGGGCTATGAATTCGAGGGTGAGCGCGTCACGATCTTCCCGGCGGAGACCTCGATTCTGGAACAATGCAAGCCCGTATATATGGAATTTCCCGGCTGGATGTCCTCCACCGGGGGGATGAGGGATTTTGACGCCCTGCCTCCCAGGGCGAAGGATTACATCAAGGGTCTCGAGGAGTTGACGGACAGGCCGGTTTGGCTGATATCCACGGGGCCGAGCCGGGATGATACGATATGTATCCACAATCCCTTCGATGGGGACGGGGTGCGTAGAAACTGATCGAGTTTCCCTCATCCCGGCAAATACATCTCGTCCATAGTTTTGTTGTGATAAAATATCCTGTTGGGATTGTGAAGAATCAACCGAATCATCCGCATGGCCGCCGGCGATTTTCATAAGGAAAAACAATGGCCCCGGAAAATGTGTCCTTGAGCCTGGCTTTCGCGGCGGGGGTGCTCAGTTTCGCCTCCCCGTGCATCCTTCCGCTGGTCCCCAGTTATCTTTCCTACTTAACGGGTTTGTCCTATGAGGAAATCAGAGAGAGCGGAGAGGCCGCCCGCGTGAGAAGCGTCATCCTGGTGAATTCCCTGTTCTTCGTGGCAGGGTTTTCTATCGTCTTCATCATGTTGGGCGCCAGCGTGTCCTATGTGGGAAATATATTGTTTCAGTATCAGGATCACGTCAGGCTGCTGGGCGGCATCATGATCACCATGTTCGGTCTTTATGTCGGCGATAGAGCTTTTGAATTCAGGGTACAGAGGTTTTTCTCCGAAAAACCGACCGGCGTGAGCGGCGCGTTCGCCGCCCTGGTTTTTCTGGCGGGCTTGGCGGGCCTGCAAATGGGCTACCCTGCGCTGGGCGGGGTGCTCTCGGCCATCGCGCTCTATGTGTTCGTGGCCGTTTTCGCGCCCGTGCTCTCCTCGGAGAGCCGCATCATGCTGAAAAGCAAGCCCGCAGGCTGGCTCGGCAGCATGCTGGTCGGCGTCACCTTCGCCGCGGGCTGGACGCCCTGCGTCGGCCCGATTCTGGGCAGCATTCTCCTGTTCGCCGGAACGCAGCAAACGGCAGGGCAGGGTGTTATTCTCCTGGCAAGCTATTCCGCCGGCCTGGGCGTTCCGTTCCTCCTGAGCGGCCTGTGCGTGGGGTATTTTTTCCGGTTTTATCAGTCGTTCCGGCGCTATTTCCGCGGGGTGGAAATCGCGAGCAGCGCCATGCTTCTACTCGTGGGCGGCCTGCTGATCACGAACTACCTGAACGCCATTTCCTCTTATCTCATCTTCTGGACGGGATTTGCAGGCATATAGCGATTCAGCGCACCTCGAACGTGGCCGGTTCCCCGCAAGGCGTCAATTGCTCCTCAAAGATGTCATGGACTCTCGCTAAAGGCGGCCCCTCACGGCACCAGAGCTTGAGGGCTTCGAGCGCAGAACTCTCACCTTCGGCGACCAGTTCCACGCTCCCGTCGCTCAAGTTTCTCACCCATCCTGTGAGGCCGAGTTCGCCGGCGACCTCCTGAGCGCTGCCCCGGTACCATACGCCCTGCACCCGGCCACGGATGATGAGGCGGATCCGCCGCGTCTCTTCTTTCATATTGAGGCGGCGCTCACCCGGGTTGCGCGCAGGTTTCGGGTAGATTGGGCATATCCAGCGAGTAGTTGATTCTATGGGCGGAGGCTAACTCGGCGCGGGAGTCCGGGGAATTCAAGATGGGCTCCTTATACGCGTCCAGGGACGTAATCCGTCTTTATCGTCGGGGCGCCTGCAAGGGACTAATCCGAATCATCGTCTTCTTCGTCTTCCCATTCTTTCTCTCTTTCTTCCTCGCGCTTTTTCTTTCGCTTCATGATGATTTTCGAGACGATGATGCTGATCTCGAACAACACGATGACGGGGCCTGCGAGAAATACCTGAGTCACCACGTCGGGCGGCGTGAGCAGAGCGGACAAGACGAATGCGCCGACGATGACGTACCCGCGGTTTTTGGAGAGGAATTCGGGCGTGATGACGCCGATCTGCACGAGCAGAATGGTGACGATCGGCACCTCGAACACTAGGCCGAACGTAAAAATGAGCTTGAAGGCGAAGGAGATGTAAAAGCCAATCGAAATCTGGGGCGTCAGGTTTTCGGTGGCGAAGCTCAACAGAAAAGCAAGTCCGTAAGGCAGAATCAGGAAGTAACAGAAAAGGGCGCCGACGATGAAGCTCAGCGTCGAGAAAAACACGAAGGGCACGATGTAGCGTTTCTCCCTGTGCAGCAGCCCCGGGGCGCAGAAGCGCCAAATCTGAAACAGGATGATGGGAAGGCTGATGAACACCGAGCCGAAGAAGGAGACCTTGATGTGCGCGAAAAAGGCTTCCGTCGGTGAGAGGAAAACGAGTTTCTGGCCGGCGATGGGGCGCTGCATCAAGTTCAGCAGTTCGGCCGAAAAAAAATAGGCGCCCAGAAACACGACGAGAATCGTGCCCAGGATGTAGAGTATTCTGTTGCGCAACTCTGTCAGGTGCCCGGTGAGGGGCATGGATGATTCGCCGCTCACGTCTGCTTGTCGTCCTCTCGCGCGGCCCCGGTCTTATCCTCAGCCGCTTCGCTCTCCGTGGCGGCGGTCTCGGCCTCAGGCTTGACGTCGCCCGGCTCTGGAGCAGGTTCGTCCGCCTCGGTCTGTTTCGGTTCGGCGGTTTGCTCCGCCGCGTCGTCGGTTTCGTCGTGGTCTGTTTCGTCGTCTTCGTCCGAATCTTCGGAGCCGGCTTTTTTATCCTTTTCCTTTACTTCCTCATCGAGCACGTCGAGATCGTAGTCGTCTTCCATGCTGAAGCTGCTCTGAAAATCCGACGTGGCGCGCTTGAAGTCGCCCAGGGCCTTTCCGAGCGTGCGGGCCAACTCCGGCAGACGCTTGGGTCCGATGACGACCAGGGCGACCACCATGATCACAATCAACTCCGTCATTCCGATACTTCCGAACAAGGCTTCTCTCCTCAGGAAAAGACCAGTTATCTGGTTTATACCAAATCAGACGCGCATGGTGAACGAGCTTACGGGTAACCGGCTATGATCCTCATGCGCTTTCTGCTACATTTGGAGCATGTTGTTCGAATCACGGCCCATGTCTTCACAAGAACGCAGGATTATGGCTCAGGAAACGAGACAAGAGAAACGGGTGGCGATTCAAGATTCAGCCGCATTTCAATATCTCCGCAATGCCTTGAACCTCAAGGAGATGGAAGCTTCGGCAGCGCTCGATATCCTGGAGCCGCTCCTTGAGAAAAGCGCCGGGGGCGGCAAGAGCGCCTCCATCAGTGCGGATGAGGCCGCTCGTTTGCTCTCCACGCCGTATCTTCCCGATACCACCTTCGCCGTCGTCGATATCGAGACCACGGGCGGGCGTCCCCCCCAGCACCGGATTACGGAATTGGCCGCCGTCAAGGTTCGCGCCGGCGAAGTGGTGGATTCCCGGGACGTCCTGGTCAACCCGGGCCGGGGGATTCCCTGGAACGTCGTTCGCCTGACGGGCATTACCGACGCCATGGTGGCGGACAAGCCGGGGTTGATGGAAGCGCTGCCCGGGTTTCTGGACTTCATCGACGGGTGCGTGTTCGTCGCCCATTGCGCGAATTTCGACCTCCATTTTCTTCAGTATTACGCCCGGGAGTTCCTGGAGCGCGATTTCTCGCCTCAGGTTCTTTGCACTTTTGAATTGGCGAACCGGCTTCTGCCAGGCCAAAAACGCTTCAATCTGGGAGAGTTGAGCGTGGCCCTGGGGATTCCCGACTCGGAGGAGGGGAGACACCGCGCCTTGAGCGACGCCGAGGCGACGGCGCAGATATTCATCCGCTTCATGCAGATGTGCCGGCTGCGCGGAATGGACAGCCTCGAATCCCTGCTCGAGTTTCAGCAACCCGACGAGGGTGTTCCTCCACCGATGGCGGAGGGGGTTCGGCTTGACCCGGCGAAGATTGAATCTCTCCCTCGTGACCGCGGCGTTTTTCGCTTGTATGACAAGGACGAAAGACTCCTGTTCGCGGGCAAGGCCAATGACATACAGCGAACGGTGCGTGATATGTTCTATCCCAAGAATCGTTCCGCCGGCCGGTTTGCCCTCAGGCTGAAGGGCGTGCGCCATGTGGAGTCGAAGAGCCTGCGAAGCGAACTGGCCATGAACGTCGAGGCCTTCCGGGCGATGCGAAAATCCAGCCTCGTGAACGGGAACCTTGCCGTAGCGGGCGGGGGGTTTCTGAGGCTCTCCGGCAATGGCGACCGGCCCGGGATAGCATTTGTGTCCCGTCTCGATCGAGACGGCGCCAGTTACTATGGCCCGTTCCGGAAAAAAGCGCAGCTCTCCGATTTGCTGGAGGCCATTTGCGCCGCCTTTCCGCTCCCCTATGAAGCGCCGGATGGGTTCCGCGACGCCAAGAAGCGCGGTGGGTCCCGAGGTATCAGAAAACGGCCCCGTCTGCAGGACTCGGAATATGCGGAACTGTTCGATACGTTGAAGAATCTTCTGGAGGGTCGTCTCCCGAAAGAGGATGAGGGCGTATTTTCACTTCTGCAGAAAGCCTGGGGAGATGAAGGCCCTTCGCCCGGCAAGCTGAGGCGTTATATCTCCCGTCTTCATCACCTGGTGAAGATGTATTCCCTGTCAGGGCCGTCCGTCGAGAGGAGAAGGCTCATCATCGTCGAACCCGGGCAGACGCGCGAGGAGCGATATTGTTATTTCATCAAGGACGGGCTCCTGGCCCATGAAGTATCCTTCGAGAAAGGCGAACCGCCCGTTCGCGCCCTGGAAGATAAGGTAAACGAGATATTTCTGGACGAAAACCTCGAGGGGCCAATGCCGGAACCGATGGATTTGGACGTGGCGGCGGTGTTCGCCGGATGGATGAGGCGGGAGCTGATGGATGGCTTCATGCTGAATCTCGAGGGCCGACCCGGCCCGGCCCGGGTGATGGAGGCCTTCCTCGGCGCGCTCGACGACCCGCAGGCGGCCGGAACGACGATAACCTTTTGATTTGTCATTTATTGGCCTCTCGAAGCGGATTTTCGGGGGTTGCCTGAAAATACTTTTCTTGCGCGCCATTCTTCGGTGTGCTATTTTTCCTATCATCTCTTTCCGGGATTTTCGACAGTGAATTGAATACTTGTTGTGGGGTGCGGGACGGGTTTGTTCGCTTTTCCCTCTACTAGAAGGTTCCGCGGCCATGGTGGGAAACGGCGATTTTTGGGATCAGCGCATCGAACGCATGGCGCGCGATGAACTCGCCTCCCTGCAACTCGAACGCCTCAAATGGCAAGTCCGCCGTTGCTATCAGGAATCCGAATTTTACCGGGAACGCTTAGAGGCGGCGGGCGTAGGCCCCGATTCGATCCGCACGCTCGATGACCTGCGGAAAATTCCTTTCGTCACGAAGCAAGAACTCAGAGACGAGCAGAAGGCGCACCCGCCGTTCGGGCGATACACCGTAGCCGGGCCTTCGGCATGGGGCGAACTCCACCCCTCGACAGGCACGACCGGCGTCCCCGTGAGCACGATCTGGAGCAAGCAAGACGTTGAGAACATCGCAGATTTCACGGCGCGAACGATGTGGAGCTTCGGGGTGCGGCCGGGCGACGTCGTCCAGAACGCGTTCAGCTACGGCCTGTGGGTCGCCGGGATGAGCGTGCACTACGCTACCCAGAAGATCGGCTGCTTCGTGATCCCCATCGGCGCCGCCATGACGGAGCGGCAGATACTCTACCTCACCACTATCGGCTCGACGGTGCTCCTGAGCACGCCGAGCTATGGTCTGTACATCGGCGAGAAACTAAGCGAAAGCGGCGTGGAGCCCGGCGATATCCCACTCAAGATCGGTTCTTTCGGCGGAGAGGCGGGCGCGCAGAACCCCTCCACGCGCTCCCGGATCGAGGCCGCCCTCGGCGTCGATGCCTATGATTATTACGGTCTCGGCGAGATCGGGCCGACATTCGCGAGTGAATCGGCGTCGAAGTCGGGCCTCATCTGGGCGGAGGACCACCACGTCATCGAGGTGGTCGACCCCGAGACGAGAGAGCCGACGCCCGAAGGCGAGGTGGGCATACTCGTCATCACGCATCTGACGCGCGAGGCCACGCCCATGCTGCGCTACTGGACGAACGACTTCGCGCGCGTCGACTCTTCCCCGAGCCCTTGCGGAAGAACGCACCTGCGCTCACCCGGGGGGATACTCGGGCGTCATGACGACCTCGTCATCTACAAGGGGGCGAAGTTCTACCCGGTTCAGGTGGAAGAAGTGGTGCGAAGTTTCTCTGGCCTCAGCAACGAGTTCCGCGTGGAACTGCACCCGGATGAATCGACGGGGCGGGACCGCTGCGTCGTCGTGGCCGAAGCCGCCGAGGGGGAGGCGAACTCGGGCCTGAGCGATAAATTGCGCGACAGACTCGGGACGGAACTCCTGGTGACGCCCGAAGTGGAGGTCTTGCCCGCGGGTTCTTTCGAGAGAACGACGTTCAAGGCGAAAAGGTTCGTGGATATGCGCGAATCGCGCGTATGAATACAGCGAGGGGGTGAAAAGTGCGAGGCGTATCGATCATCGGAGCGGGCATCACGCCATTTGGCGTGCGGGAGGAGAGCCTGGTCGCACTGGGCGCTATCGCCTGTAAGGACGCGCTAGGGGATGCAGGTCTCACGCCCGAGCGAATCGAGGCGTTTTTCCTGGGGAATTTCGCCGGTCAGGCCTTCGTCGGACAGAACCACATCGCGCCCATGGTGGCGCACGCGGCGGGGCTGGGCGCAATACCCTGCACCCGTCTCGAGGGCGCTTGCGCCTCGGGGGGGCTCGCCATGCGCCAGGGGGTGCTGGCCGTGGCTTCGGGGCAGGTGGATTTCGCCCTCATCGCGGGGGTGGAGAAGATGACTTCCGCCGAGACGGACGAGACGGCCTCCATCCTCGCCGCCGCCGGGGACGTGGCGGTGGAGGCAAGCGTCGGCTCCACGTTTCCCGCCCTTTTCGGTCTCATCGCCAGGCGCCACATGTACGAGCACGGGACGACGCGTGAGGAGATCGCCCACGTGGCGGTGAAAAACCACGCCCACGGCAAACTCAACCCGAACGCGCACATGCAAAAGGACGTGACGCTCCCCCAGGTCATGGACGCCAAGCCCGTAGCCGAACCGCTCGGGCTTTTCGATTGCTCGCTCATCAGCGACGGGGCGGCGGCCGTGGTGCTGTGCCCCACCCAAATGGCTTCTGCGCATCATGAAAAGCCGGTCGAGGTTCTGGCGTCGGCGCAGGCTTCTGATTCACCCGCTCTCTCTGACAAGCGCGACATCACCTCATTTTACGCCACGCAAAAAGCGGGAGAGGAGGCATTCTCCCAGGCGGGGTTGAGTCGCGAAGACGTCGACCTGGCCGAGATCCATGATTGTTTCACGGTCGCCGAGATCATCGCGCTCGAAGACCTGGGGTTTTTCGCCAAAGGCGAGGGAGGCCGCGGCGCACTCGAGGGAATGACGAAGCTCGGCGGCGCGATGCCGGTCAACACCAGCGGCGGCCTGAAAGCGAAAGGCCATCCGGTGGGGGCGACGGGCGTGGCTCAGATTCATGAACTCACGCTTCAGTTGCGCGGAGAGGCGCGCGCACGCCAGGTTCCAGGCGCCGAAGTGGCCCTGGCCCACAATCTCGGGGGTTCGGGCGCCACGTGCGCCGTGCACATCCTCGGAGCGACCGGCTGAGCGCAGAAAGGTTGGATGATTGCGCATGGAGACGTTTTTTTGCGCCGGATGCGGGCGGATATATCTCGAGAAGTCGGAGCGCTGCGGGCATTGCGGCGGGGAGATGGAACAAAGACCAGCCTCCGGTCGTGGAATCGTTTACAGCTTCTCATCGGTTCACATGGGTGCCCAGGGGATGCCGACGCCTTATTTTCTCGTGTTGGTTGAATTGGAAGAGGGGGGGCGGATTCTCGCCCGACTGGCGGATGATGACGAAAGTCAGCCGTCTATCGGCGGCAAAGTGGTCTTTTCCGGTCTTTCGGATACCGGGCCGGTTTTTCGGATGTTTTGAGGGGTTGTGCGGGTGAATGCAATCAACAAGGATGCGATACGCGCCAAGGCGCTCTTCGTAGGCCACATTACTCCGGAAAGAGAGGGTTTGCTCGGCGGCTTGCGGAATATCGGAATGGAGACGCTTTATTTCGATACTCCCCATAAAGCGCGCGCGCGCATGAATTGGTGCGATTTCATTCTTTACGGGGCTTCGGCTCCCGCCGAGGCGGCTCCGATGCGGAGAATCGCGGATACGGGCAAGCCCTTCGCCGCAGTGCTGCGCCCCGAGGACAAGGGATTCACGCCCTTGAGCATCCGCTCCGGCGCGCGGGCTGTTTTCGTCGACGAAGTGCATCCCGAGGAAGTGTTCCAGTTCTCCCGGACGTTGAACGAGGAGGGAAATCTTCGCAGGGAGCTCAGGTGGCTTCGCACCGAGGCGAGGGAAGAGTCCGGCGGATGGCGGTTCGTGGGAACAAGCGCGGCCGCCGAGAGGCTCAGGCGTTCGATTCAGCTTGCGGGGCAGAAATATCGGTCCATTCTCCTGGAGGGGGAGAAGGGGTTGAATTTCAGGCTCGTCGCCCGCGCGCTTCACTCCCAGTATCCTGGGGCGCGGCACCCGTTTTTGCATTGGGGGCCGAAAATGCGGCGCGCCTCGACGCTGGAAAAGGCCATCAATCGCATGGAAGAAAATCGCGGCGAAGAGGGCGACATCGTCGAAAAGGGGGGTACGCTCTTTATCGAAGACGCCCAACTCATCAGCAGGGATCTCCAGAAGGCGCTGGCCAGGGCTTTGGGAAAGAAAAGCCTCTCGCAGGAGTTTCGGGTGATATTCGGGTGTACGCACGACCCGGAAAGGCTGATACAGGATAAAATTCTCAAGCGTCTTTATCGCAAAGAGACGACCCGACTCATCAAGATTCCCCCACTGCGCGAGAGGAAAAAGGACATCTCGCTCGTGGCCCAGGGGATTCTGGATGAATTCTCGGGCCGCGTCGGACAATCAAGAAGGCGCATTACGCCGGCGGCAATGGATTGGTTCTCCGGACAGGAGTGGTGGGGAAATGAATCCGAACTCGAGATGGCCATATGCCGCGCCTTCCTCGTGAGCGAGGGCAACTCGATTTCACTCGATGATTTGAGCCCCTCTCCCCAAAGGAAGAAAAACGGCGATATCGAGAAATTTTTCCGTGACAGGCTCTCCTCGGTAGTCACCGCCCTGGGCGACGGGGAAAGCAGCGACTTCTATGACCACACCATCCGCAGCGTCGAAAAACCCCTGCTCGAACTGGTGCTACGCGAAGCGGGCGGGAACCAGGTGCAGGCGTCGCGTCTGCTGGGCATGAACCGCAACACGCTGAGAAGAAAACTCCTGGAATTCGGCCTTACCAAATCTTCCCCCTCCCGCCGGAGATAATTTTTTTGGCGCATCAAGGCGATGGATTCGCCGCCGTCATCCTTGCCGCCGGACAGGGCAGGCGCATGGAATCCCCGCTGGCGAAGGTTTTGCATCCCGTGGGTGGAGAACCCATGATCCGCCATGTCGTCACCAGGGCGAGAGAGGCGGGCGCCGCGCCCGTCGTCATCGTCGTGGGTCACCGGGCCCGCGACGTTCAAGAGGCGTTTGCGGGCGATGATGCGGATATCGTTTTCGCCCTTCAGGAAGAGCAACTCGGCACGGGGCATGCCGCCGAGGTCGGCTTGTCCGCCTTATCGGCCGAAGTGGAGCATCTATATCTCCTGTGCGGCGACGCGCCCCTGATACGAACCGCCACCCTGGGGCAGTTGTCCCGCCTGCATGAAGAGGCGGGCGCGGCGGCCACCATGCTTACGGCAACCGCCGGAGAACCCCGGGGATACGGCCGCGTGGTGCGCGATGGCGCGCAGCTCATCGGCGTGGTGGAAGAGGCGGACGCGACGGAGGCGCAGAAGAAAATTACCGAGATCAACACGGGCGCCTACGTCTTCGAGGCCGCTTTCCTGCGGGATGCCCTGCCGAGGATCAGGGCCGAGAACAACCAGGGAGAATTCTACCTGCCCGACGTTTTCCCCATCGCGTGCGCCGGGGGACGCGTGATCCTGGGCCTTGAATTGGCGTCGCCCGATGAGGCGCTGGGCGTGAACACGAAAGCGGACTTGCGCCGGGCGCAGGAAATCCATGAGGAGCGGAAACGCAAGGCCTGATGCACGCACAGCCGCCCGATTTGCTATAATTCTCCGCGCAAGATAGAAAAACGAGAGAAACGCCCGTTCCGGGGCTATTTTGAGCGAATTTCAGGAAGGTATCTCGTGAGAGCGTTGATTCTGGCGGCCGGCCGCGGGGCCGGTCTATATCCGTTTACGAATACCCGGCCGAAGGCGATGCTGCCGATGGCGGGCGAGATGCTCCTGCATTCGGCGCTCAAGAAGATACGCGCAGCCGGCGTGAGCGACCTGGTCGTCGTCGTCGGGCACCGCGCCGACAGGATCATCAACGAATTCGGGCAGGGTTCGCGCTACGGAATGACGATTCAGTACATCCGCCAGGAGGAGCCCTCGGGAATCCGAAACGCCATCAGTCTCGCGAAAGGGCATTTCCAGGAAGATGAGTCGTTTCTGCTGGTTTATGCGGACGTGCTGGCGTCCGAGAACATGTACCGCCAGGTCGTGCAGGCGTTCGGCACTTTTCATCAGCCCGTGGCGGCGATTTGCCACACGCCCCATGCCCAGAACTACGGCACGGTCTACCTCGGCCAGGACATGCAGATAGAGCGCCTGGTGGAGAAGCCCGTGGAGCGCGAGGTGGGCAATTACGTTCTGGCCGGCGTGTTCGTCATGCCCTACCGGCTGTTCGATCTGCTGGAGAGCTTAGAGATGGACGAGGCACTCAACGAGTTGTGCACGGGCGAGGGGCTGCGCTCCTCGATCTGGGAGGAACCCTGGCTGGACGCCCAGCATCCCTGGGATCTGCTCAAGGGCAACCAGATGGTCATGGACACCTGGAGCGAGGCCCGCGTGGACGGCAGCGTTCGGCTCAGGGGCGCAGTACAGTTTCGCGGACCCGTGGTGATCGAGAAAAACGTGGTGATTGAATCGGGCGCCTCCATATTCGGGCCGTGCTTCATCGGGGAGAACACGTTTCTGGGAAATGGGGTCCTGGTGCGCCCCTACACGGCCATCGGCGCAAACGCGACCATCGGGTTCGGCGTTGAGTTGAAGAATTGCATCCTGTTCAACGGCGTTCGCGTGGGACGCCTCTCCTTCGTGGGCGACAGCGTCGTCGGCGAGGACGCCGTGGTTGGTTCGGGGACGATGACGCTGATTCAGAATCTCGACCAGTCCCCCATCGTGGTGCGCATGCCGGAGGGGAAGGTCGATTCCGGCCTCGACAAGGTGGGGTCTTTCCTCGGCGACGGAGCGCTGGTCGGCGCCTCGAACACGCTGGCATCGGGAACCGTCGTCCCGCCCGGTGAAGTCGTCCCGCATCACTACACCTATCCGCGGGGAGAGAACTAGCATGTGCGGCATCGCGGGCATGGCGGCGAGCGCGAACGTCTCGCAAAAGCTCCTGCGCTCCATAGCCGCCCTCGAATACCGGGGGTACGACTCCTGCGGCATGGCCGTCCAGAGAAACTCTACGATAGACATCCGCAAGAACGTGGGCACCGTGGAGACGGTGAACGCCCTGGAGCGCTTCACGGACATGAAGGGCCTGGTGGGCATCGCGCATACGCGCTGGGCGACGCATGGCGGGGTGACGCAGGCGAACGCGCATCCGCACGCGGACAACGAGAGCCGCCTGGCCGTGGTCCACAACGGCATCATCTCGAACTACAAGGAACTCAGGGAGAGGCTCTCGCGCGAGGGCGCGGCGTTCCGCTCCGAGACGGATTCCGAGGTCATCGCGCATCTGGTGGCGCAGAAAATCGCGCGAAACGGCCAGGACGTGGAAGAGGGCTTCGTCGAGGCGATCGACGAACTCGAGGGCACCTTCGCCCTGGCGGTCATATCTGTCGACGCGCCGGGCCGGATTCTCTGCGTGAAGCGCGAATCGCCCCTCATCATCGGCCTGGGGGACGACGCCAACTACGTGGGGTCGGATTTCAGCGCGTTCTTCGAGTACACCCGCCGGGCGATCATCATGGAAGACGGCGAATACGCGCTCATCACGCCGGAGAGCTACGCGGTCAAGAGCCTGCTCACCAGAGAGCGCGTCGACAAGGAAGTCACCGAGATCGAGTGGGACGCGGAAAAGGCCCGCCGGGGCGGCTATCCCCATTTCATGCTGAAGGAAATTTACGACCAGCCAAGCACCGTCCAGGCCGCCCTCCAGATTCCCAGAGAGGATATCCAGGCGCTGGCGGCGATGATTCACGAATCGCGGCAATGCTACCTGGGCGGCGTGGGAACGACCTACTACATCGCGTCAATGGGGCAGTACTTCTTCAGCCGCCTGGGGGGGCGGTATCTGCCCGTCGTCAGCACGGACGAGTTCGCCCACATCGCGGAGGTCGGGCCCGAGGACGGTTTTTGCGCCATCAGCCAGTCCGGGGAGACCTACGACACCCTGAGCGCCCTTCGCCATGCGAAATCGGGAGGCGCGAGGACGGCGGGCATCGTGAACGTGATGGGCTCCACCCTGGTGCGCTCGGTGGACGTGCCGATTCTCCAGGGCGCGGGACCCGAAAAATGCGTCATCAGCACCAAGACGGCCCTGAGCCAGGCGGTGGTGTTGCTGCTCGCCTCGATGGAGCTGGGCCTGCTCGTGGGGCGCTTGAGCGAGGCGGAAGTCATCGCACTGAGAGAGGAGGTCGCCACCTTGTCCGACCTCGTGCTCGAGACGCTCAACGAGCGCTCGGGCTATTTCCACACGGCGGCGCACGCGCATCAGCACATGAAGAACTGGCTCTACCTGGGCCGGGGCATCTATTATCCCGCGGCGCTCGAATGCGCGCTCAAAATGAAGGAAGTCACCTACCTCCACGCGGAGGGAATGAGCGCGGGCTTCCTCAAGCACGGCACCATCTCCCTCATCGACGAGAACATGTACACCATCGTCCTGATGCCCACGCCCGAAGAGGCCGAGCTGCACGCGCTCACCAGGAGCAGCGCGGAAGAAGTCCGCGCGCGCGGCGGCTTCGTGCTGGGCTACCGCTTCGAGGGTGACGAAGTGGTGGAAGGGCTGTTCAGCGAGGAGATTGTGCTGCCGAGGGTATCCCCCCTGCTCGCGCCCTTCCTGCACCTGGTCTCGGGACAGTTGCTGGCCTACTTCCTCGCGGTTGCCTTGAAGCGCGACGTCGACAGACCGCGCGCCCTGGCGAAATCCGTCACCGTCGCCTAAGGACGCGCACTCCCAAAATGCCGAACGCGAAGTTTCAGGGAACGGACGGGGTTCGCGGCCTCGTGGTGGATGAAGATCATCCCCAGGCTTCGGGCCATGACGCGCGCGCGGCCTTCGTGGAAAACGGGGTACTGACGCCCCGGTTCATCGAGCACTACGTCTTTGAAGCCGGTAAATGGCTTCTGGAGCGAGCCTCCGAGCAACTCATCTCTCCCACTGCGGTTGTGCTGGCCTGGGACCCCCGGGACACAGGCGGAGAATTATCCGCCGCGTGCGTGAACGGCCTCCTGCGCGCGGGCGCGCACGCCCTCTCGCTCGGGGTGATGCCGACGCCTGCGGCCGCGGCCTATCTGGCGGGCGTGGGCGGGGCGGGCGCGGTGATCTTGACTGCCTCCCATAACCCTGCGGAACAAAACGGCGTGAAAATCCTGCTCTCCCCCGACTCGATGAAACCCCTGCCGGATCAGGACGCGGCGTTAAGCGACCGCGTCTGGGCGAGCGAGTGGAGCGCGGTGGCGCAGACGCCCGAGAGCGGACACGGGGTGGAAGCAGCCGCCGAGGCGCGCGCGTTTTATGTTGATTACGTCACCCAGCTTCCCAACTGCTGGCTGCGCGAGGGCGACCTCGCCCGGTGGAGCCTCGTGGTGGACCCGGCGGCAGGGGCCTGGAGCGGTGTGGCCGCACAGGTGCTGGAGGAGTCAGGCCCTCTGAGCGTGTGTGAGGTGAACGGTCTGAGTGAGGGCCGCGTGAACGAGAACGGCGGCGTTGTCGCGCTCGAGGGCAGGCGCATCATCGAAGGAGAGGATGCCGAATTTATCGCCGGCCACGCTGGCGCGCGCGCGCTTTTTGAGGCGGGCCGCGAGCGGCGCGAGGAACTCAAGAGAGGCGACGGCATGGCGGCGGCCTGCGTCCTGGACGCCGACGGCGACAGGGGCTACGCCCTCGTCTACAATCCGTTTCTCGATGCGCTTCACGTCCTCGATGGCGACGATGCGCTCGTCCTGCAAGCCCGTTTCCTGAAAGGAGAGGGCGAATTGCCCGAAGGAGGCGTGGCCGCCATTACGATAGAGAGCGATTCGGGCGCGGCGGCGGCCCTGGCCGAGACGGGGCTTCGGGTCGTCTTCACTCCCGTGGGGGACAAGTGGATATTGAACGAGGCGCGCAGATGGGGGGACCGTTTCGCGCTGGGGGGTGAGGAATCCGGCCATACAATCGCGCCGGGCCTGTTGGTCAACGCGTTGGGCGAGGGACGCAGAATCGCGGTGGGAGACGGTTTCAAGAGTTTTCTCAACACAATTGCTGCAGTGCGGAGTCTTTTCGAGGAGGCGAACCCCGAAGAAGCGTATGCGACTATCGCCGCGCCGTTTCCCCGAGGGTTCAAGAGGTCTTATTATGCCTACCACGTGGAGCGGAGCCGCTTCGCGCCGGGGACGGAGGCGTGGGAGGCCATCGCCAAGAAACTGATGGAAGTCGCAGAGAGCGCCTTCCCGGGAATCGCCGCCCCGCGCTTTGCGCCTTTGGAGGACGACGCGGGCGTCATGTATCTCGCCCTGGAAGACGAGTCGGGCGGGCCGCTGGGCGCGGTATACGTGAGGAACTCAGGCACCGAGAGCAGGACGGGTGTGGTGATGCGAGGTCCCGCCGAATGGGAAGAAAAGCTCTGCGCCGTGGGGGATGGGGTGTTGCGCGAGATAATCATGCGCATGAAGGACTATGACGCTCCCGGCGCGCGGGCGGAGGCGTGCTTGCTCGAAGCCTTGCGAGAGCGCGAGATGGACGCTGTGGCGGCGGATGCGCTTTTGGATTTGGACTCAGAAGCCCGCTTCGGCGCTCCCCTCAGCCCGCCCGACATACGAAAAGAGGTTCTGCGCGGCGGCCTAGTTCGGGAAGAAGCCGGAACATTCAGCATCACGCCGCTGGGCGAGTGGTATCTGGAGCAGAAAAAATGAGTGCGACGACGCCGGAAACCTATTTCGGAAAGCTCGGCGAGTTTCCCCACGCCGCCTTCCTCGAAAGCGTGACGCACGCCTGGGAGGCGGTCGGGCGCCTTACGGAATTCGTCCAAAAACTGGTGGATGAAGCCGACGCGCCTGCAAGCGAAGCCGCAGCACTTCGGGTGGAGGAGGGCCTCGTGGTGAGCGAAGGGCTGCTCGTCACGGAAGAGAACCTGAAAATCTCATCCGTCGGCCTGCTCATCGAGGCGGGCGCGCGGGTGGAGCCCGGCGTCGTCATCAAGGGGCCGACGGTGCTTAGCGCGGGCGCGGAAGTGAGGCATGGCGCGTATCTCCGGGGCGGCTGCCTCATCGGGCCGGGCGCCGTCGTGGGTCATGCGACGGAAGTCAAGAACAGCGCCTTTCTGAACGGCGCGCACGCGGGGCATTTCGCCTACGTGGGGGACAGCATTCTGGGGGCCGAGGCGAACCTGGGCGCGGGTGTGAAGCTCGCGAACCTCGAGCTCAGGACGGAAGAAGAGAAAAGAACGGGCGTGGTGAAAAACATCGTCCTTCGCGCAGCGGGAGAGCGGATCGATACCGGCCTCACGAAATTCGGCGCCGTGATCGGCGATGACGTCGAGATCGGCTGCAACACGGTGACCTCACCGGGCGTATTGCTGGGGCCCGGCTCCTGGATCGCGCCGAACGTAACCGTCTCCAAGGGAGTATATCCCGAAGGAACGCTCATCCGCGCTCCCAAGCCGAGTGTGGGCCGACGAAGGTTTTAATACGAAATTGGATCCGTGGACTATCTGAAAGACTTGAATCCCCAACAGAAAGAGGCGGTGCTGGCGCCGCCGGGCGCGAACCTCGTGCTGGCGGGCGCGGGTTCGGGCAAGACGCGGGTGATCGTCCACCGCATCCTGCGCCTGCTCGAAGAGGGCATGGCACCTGACCGTATCCTGGCCATCACGTTCACGAACAAGGCGGCGGGCGAGATGCGGGCGCGTCTTTTCGTATCCCCGGGCACGGGCGCGAGGGGCATCTGGGTGGGCACCTTTCACGCCGTCTGCGCAAGAATCCTGAGGGCGGAAGCCGAAGCGGCGGGCCTGTCGCCGAGCTTCACCATTTTCTCGCGCGGGGAGTGCCTCACGCTCATAAGGCGGTGCCTGGCTGCGGCGAATATCAGCGAGGAGCGCTACCCGCCCCGATCGGTTCTGGAGCAGATAGGAAGCCGCAAGACCTCGCTTGCGGAGGCGGGTGATTCGGAATCGCCTCCGTTCAGCATCGAAGCCACCGCCCGGAAAATCGCCCCCGCCTATGAACGCGCCCTGCGTGAGGCGGGCGCGGTGGATTTCGATGATCTGCTGGCGCGACCATTAAGCCTGTTCCGGCGGCATCCTGACGTTCTCAGGAAATACCAGGAGCGTTTCGAGGAAATACTTGTCGATGAATACCAGGACACCAACCCGGTGCAGGACGAACTCGTGGCCCTGCTCTCGCGCGCTCACGGGCGCGTGTTCGCCGTGGGGGATGACGATCAGGGCATCTACGGCTGGCGGGGCGCGCAGGTGGAGAACATCCTGCAATTCGAGCGCAGGTTCGCAGGCGCTCAGGTGTTCCGCCTGGAGGAGAACTACCGCTCGAGCGGGGCGATACTCGGCGTCGCCTCGCGCATTGTAGGTGAGGCCGGGGCGCGTCACGAGAAGCGTCTTTTCACACGGAACCCCCCGGGGGAGGCCGTCTGCTACCTGGCGGCGGCGAACCCCGAAGAGGAGGCGGAAGGCGTCATCAAACTCCTCATGGATGCAGGGGCGGGCGGTGCGATTCCCTGGGGAGACGCCGCCGTCTTCTACCGCATCAACACGCAGTCGCGTCCGCTGGAGCAAGCGGCCCGAAGACAGGGGATTCCCTACCAGGTGGTGAAGGGCCAGCGGTTTTTCGACCGCGCCGAAGTGCAGGACCTGGCCGCCTACTTACGGCTGCTCATCCGGCCCGAGGATGGCGAGGCCTTCTCGCGGGTCATCAACCGCCCGCCACGGGGGCTGGGGGCCGGGCGCCTGAAGGCGATTGCGGGCGAAGGGGCGCAGGGCGTCACGGTGGCCGATGCGGAGGCCGCCCTTACCCAGGGCCGCATCCGGGGAAACGCCGCGCAAAGTCTCGGGGACTTGCTTGAGACGATCAAAGCGCTCGCCACCCTGAAGGCGGGCCCCGCGCGCCTGATCGAAGAGGCGCTGGAGCGGACGGGCTACCGGGCCTGGATGGAGGGAGCTGTGCAGAGAAGCACGTCGCCGGAGCGCCGCCGCGCCGCCGCGCGCGCGATGGAGGGTGCTAGCGAGTTCGTCGCCGCCGCCCGTGCGTTCGAAGAGCGGATTCAGGAGGAAGAAGGCGTATCGCCCGAATCGGATGAAGCCAAGGTATTGTTTCTGGAGGAGTTGGCGCTCATGGGCGAGTCGGATGAAATGTCCGGAGAAAGCGGCGCGCTTTCCCTGATGACGCTTCATGCGGCGAAGGGCCTCGAATTCGCCGCCGTGGGAATCGTGGGCGTGCAGGAGGGTCTGGTTCCGCACAGCCGATCCCGCGATGAGCCGGCTTCTCTGGATGAGGAAAGAAGGCTCCTGTATGTGGGCGTCACGCGGGCGAAGGAGTATTTAAGTCTATCCTGGGCGAAGGAGCGCCGGCCCGACGGCAAGAAAGAGAGCTGGGCGACGCATCCGAGCCGGTTCCTGGAAGGAGTGGGGCCAGAACTCATAAAGCGGGTGGGCGACCATGCGCCGACCAAGAGGCGCGCACCGCGCGATTTCAGGGCACCGCGCGATTCCACCGACTCGCGCTATGCGGAGATTTTATCCGAAGCGAAGACCTCCCGCCGCCCAAAAACGAAGGATGCGCCCATCGTACCCGCCGAGGCGCTCGGCCCCTTTGCGCCCGGCGCGCGCGTCAAGCACAAGAAATTCGGTCTGGGCGTCATCCGCAAGCGCGAGGGGACGGGAGACCGCACGACAGTTAACGTGGAGTTCGAGAACGCGGGGATGAAAAAACTGGTTTTGAAGTACGCGCCGCTCTCGCCTGCGGATGAGGGCGTTGACGGGGGAGAGAACCCGGCTGTATAAGGGCGCAAAGGAGGGAGTGATGTCGATTTCGCGAGAAGAAGTGGTTCACGTGGCCAGGCTGGCGCGGCTGAATCTCAGCGAGGATGAGATCGGGAAATTCACCGAACAGCTCAGCGCAATACTGGAGCACATCGCCAAGCTGAACGAGGTGGACACCGAGGGTGTTGCGCCCACCTCGCACGTTCTCGACATCACGAACGTGTTCCGCGAGGATGCGGTCACCGAATCCCCCATCGAGAACATGGCGAAGATGGCGCCCGATTTCGCAAAAGGCCATTTCCGCGTCCCCAAGGTCATCGAGTAGTTTCCCCCGAACATCATGGCGTACGCCTCCCTTAAAGAATTCGTCGACGCCCTGGAGCGCGCGGGCGAGTTGCGCCGCGTCAAGGTTCCGGTCGACGTGGAACTGGAGATCACCGAGATCGCCGACCGATCGGTGAAGAGCGGCGGCCCCGCCCTCTTGTTCGAAAAGCCGGTCACTCCCGACGGGCATGAATACGACGTTCCCGTACTCATCAACGCCTATGCTTCCGAGGAGCGGATGAAGCTGGCGCTCGGCGTCGAGAGCATGGACGCGGTGGCGGACGAGGTGGCGGAGCTTCTGGAAATCAAACCGCCCGAGGGCATCATCGAGAAGGTGAAGATGCTGCCCAAGCTCGCGCGGCTCGCATCTTTCTCGCCCAAGACGGTGAGCGCGGCCCCGTGCCAGGAGATCGTCGAGACCGAGAACCCGAACCTCTTCTCGATTCCCGCCATCAAGTGCTGGCCCGAGGACGCGGGACGCTACATCACCTTCGGGCACATCTACTCGCGAAACCCCCGGACGGGCAGGCGGAACGTGGGCCTCTACCGCGTGCAGTTTTTCGACGAGAAGACCGCCGGCATGCACATGCACTTACACCACGACGGGGCGCAGAACTTTCAGGAAAGCTCGAAGATGGGCGCGCGCATGGAGATGGCGATCGCATTGGGGGGAGACCCCGTCTACGTCTACGCGGCGAGCGCACCGCTGCCGCCCGCGATAGACGAGTTGAACCTCGCCGGTTTCCTGCGAAGAAAGAGCGCCGAACTGGTCAAGTGCAAGACGGTGGACGTGGAGGTGCCCGCGGATTCGGACATCGTGGTGGAGGGCTACCTGAACCCCGGCGAGCTCAGGGAAGAGGGGCCCTTCGGCGATCACACGGGCTGGTATTCCCTGGCGGATGATTACCCCGTCTTTCACGTCACGGCCATCACGAGGAAGCGCGAGGCCATCTACCCCACCACCATCGTGGGCCGCCCGCCGATGGAGGATTACTGGCTCGGCGGGGCCACGGGGCGCATATTCCTGCCGCTGATGAAGATGCAGTTGCCTGAGATTGTGGACGTGCACATGCCGGCGGAGGGCGTGTTCCACAACATGGTGATCGTCTCGATCCGCAAGGCCTATCCCTACCACGCGCGGAAGGTGATGTACGCCCTGTGGGGGATGGGGCAGATGGCGCTGGCGAAGGTCATCGTCATCGTGGATGAGGACGTGAACGTGCACGACATCAGCGAGGTCTCCTGGAAGGTGCTCGGCAGCATCGACCCGAGACGCGACATGGTGTTCGTCGACGGCCCCGTGGACGCGCTCGAACACGCCGCCCCGCGCCTCCACGTGGGCAGCAAGGTGGGCGTGGACGGCACGCGGAAGTGGGCGTCGGAGGGTTTCGAGCGCGAATGGCCGCCCGAGATCGTGATGACGGACGAGATTAAGGAGCGGGTCACGAGGCGCTGGGAGGAGTACGGCCTTGGCGGCTGAGGCGTCGATGGCGAGAAGTTTCCGGCATTTCCTGCGCATGGTGAAATTCGAGCACACCATCTTCGGCCTCCCCTTCGTGCTGATGGGCGGGGTGATGGCGGCCGGCGGGATCCCTTCCGCCTGGGCCTTGTTCTGGATGGTGATGGCGGCGGTGGGCGCGCGGAATTTCGCCATGTCGCTCAACCGCTTCGCCGACAGGGACATCGACCCCAAAAACCCGAGGACGAAAGACCGCGCCGAATTCCAGGCGCTGCTCCACTCGAAATCCATCCTCGCGATGCTGGCGGGCTTTCTGGCGCTCTTCGTACTCTCGGCCTGGATGCTGAATCCGCTCGCGTTCGCGCTTTCCTTCGCCGTGGCGGCGTGCATCGTCTTCTACTCGTATTCCAAGCGCTTCACCTCCTCGACGCACCTGTTCCTGGGCTTCGTGCTGGGATGCGCGCCTGCGGGCGCGTGGGTGGCCGTGCGCGGCGATCTGGACCCCGTGGCCGTCTTGCTGTTCTGTGGCGTCACCTTGTGGGTGGGCGGGTTCGACCTCATATACGCCTGTCTGGACGTGGATTTCGACAACGAGGAGAACATTTACTCCCTGCCGCGTCTGTTAGGCATTAAAGGCGCGCTCATCGTCTCTGCGGTCGCCCACCTGGGGACGATGGCCTGTTTCTACGCGGCGGGACTGGCGTTCGGCCTGGGCGCGCTTTACTGGACAGCGCTGGCGGCGGCGGGGTGCCTCCTGTTCTGGGAGCACTGGATCGTGCGACCGGACGACCTGAGCCGCGTGGACATATCTTTCTTCAACCTGAACGCCTGGGTGTCCGTGGTCATCGCAACGGGCGCGGTCGCCGACGTGCTCATCGGCGCGGGCTGAGCGCGCGCGTGCCGACCCGCATCGAGAAAAAAGAAGTCCAGGCGATGTTCTCGGACATCGCGCCCACCTACGACCTCCTGAACCGACTTCTGAGCTTCGGCGTGGACCGCCTCTGGCGCAAGCGCGCCGTGGCGAGCCTTCTGAGCTATTCAAGTGGACAAGAAGCCCGCTTTCTCGACCTGGCGACGGGCACGGCGGACGTGGCTCTGGAGGTACACCGCCAGGCCGATAGCGGCGCGCGCATCTTCGGCGTTGATTTCGCGTACCCCATGCTCGCGCGCGGCAAGGCGAAGGCGGCGTCGAAAGGCGCTACGCTTTCCCTCATCCAGGGAGACGGTTTATGCCTGCCCTTCGGGGACGGCGCGTTCGATGGGGTCATCATCGCGTTCGGCCTTCGCAATTTCGAGGATCGCGAGGCGGGCCTGTCCGAGATGGGGCGCGTGCTGAAAGCGGGCGGCAGGCTCGCCGTGCTGGAATTCGGGCATCCCGAAGGAGTGTTCGGGCTGTTGTACGCCTTTTACTTCCGGGTGCTCCTCCCGGTCGTGGGGCGGCTCGTCTCCGCGCACCGAAGCGCGTATAATTACCTCCCAAACACGGTATACGAATTTCCCGAAGCCGAGAGGCTCTCGGCGATGATGCGCGATGCGGGCTTTCGCGATGTGAGCCACCGCCCGATGACGGGCGGCATCGCCGAGCTTCACACCGGGGTGCGCGAATAACCCGCGAACCCCGCGCTCCCGAGGGAGGGAAGGGCGTGACCCCTCCGCCAGAGACGAACGCCATCGAGCAGGACGAAGCCGACATTCTGCGGCGCATCGAGAAGCGGCTCCTGTGGCTTTCCACCTACAGCGTTCATTACGCGAACAACCTGCGCGAAGGCTCCGAGAACATCAAGATAGGCGGCCACCAGGCGAGTTCTTCCTCAATCGTGAGCCTGATGACGGCCATGTTCTTCCGCTGGCTCAGGACGGGGGACAGGCTGGCGATCAAGCCCCACGCCTCGCCCGTGCTGCACGCGGCCCATGCGCTCCGGGGCGATTTGCCGATGGAGCGCCTGCGGGATCTGCGCGCCTTCGGCGGCCTGCAGGCGTATCCGAGCCGCTCAAAGGATGAATTCCCCGTCGATTTCTCCACCGGCTCGCTCGGGCTGCCCTCGGTGGCCGCCTCGTTCGCCGCGCTCATGCAGTCCTACATCGACGATCATTTCGGCGAAGGCCCGCGGCAGCGCTTCATCTCCCTGGTGGGGGACGCCGAACTCGACGAGGGGAACATCTGGGAGGCGCTGGCGGAGGAATACGTCGCGCATCTCGGCAACGTCATCTGGGTGGTGGACCTGAACCGCCAGAGTCTCGACCGCGTCGTGCCAGACGGCAAGGCGCAGCAGATTCGCGACCAGTTCCGCCTGCACGGCTGGCACGTTGTGGAGCTCAAATACGGAAAGCGCCTGCAAACCGCGTTCGCGCTCAGGAACGGCGAATCGCTGAGGCGGCGCATCGACGACATGTCGAACAGCGAGTACCAGATGCTCATCGGGAGAAGCGGGGGCGAGATAAGAGAGGGCCTCATGCGCGGTGAGGCGGGCGAGTACAAGGGCCTGGCGGGTCTTCTGGATCGCTACCCGGACGAGGAGTTGCCCGCGCTCCTGTCCGACCTGGGCGGCCACGACATCGAGTGCATCCTGGAAGCGCTCGAAGAAGCGGACGGGGTTCGCGACAAGCCCGTGATGATCCTGGCCTACACCATCAAGGGCTGGGGGCTGCCCATCGCGGGCGACCCCATGAACCATTCCCAACTCCTGACCGAGGCGCAAATCGCCGAACTGCGCGATTCCGCAGGCCTGGGCGAGGGCGAGGAACTCGCGCCCCTGGCGGGAGATAGCGCAGAGGCCCGCGCGGTCGAGGCGGCGGTGGCGCGCTACGACGCGAGAGCGGCTCTCGCCAGAGAAGAGGTTGTCCCCGGCCCCATGCCGGAGGAAGTGGGGGCGAACTTCGCCTCCACCACCTCCACGCAGGAGGCGTTCGGCGCCATCATGACGAACCTGGCGCGGGAGGATGCGCTCGCGAAGCACATCGTGACCACCTCGCCCGACGTGGCCGTGAGCACGAACCTGGGGGGCTGGATCAACCGGCGCGGCGTGTATCACCCCGAGGGGAAGGCGGATTTCTTCGCGCTCCAGCAGGTGCAGCGGCTCCTGAAATGGGAGGAGTCGCCTGCGGGCCAGCACATCGAGCTGGGGATTTCCGAGAACAATTTAATGTTGTTGCTCGCCGCCTTCGGGGTCTCGAAGGAGCTATGCGGGGTGCGCGTCTGCCCCATCGGCACGGTGTACGACACCTTCATCAGCCGCTGCCTCGACGCGCTCCGCTACGCGGTCTATAACGGCGGGCGCTTCATCGTGGTGGCGACGCCGAGCGGCACGAGCCTCTCGCCCGAAGGCGGCGCGCACCAGAGCATCCTGACGCCGGCCATTTCGCTTGAGATGCCGGGGCTGGAAGCCTATGAGCCGACCTTCGCCGTCGAGGTCGAGTGGCTGCTCCTGTCCGCCATCGGCCGCGTTCTGGGGGATGCCGATTGCCCGGCGTTTTATCTCCGCCTGAGCACGAAGCAGGTGGATCAGAACCTCCTGCCCGCAGAGTGGCTCACGGACCCCTTAAAGCGCGAGGTATTGAGAGGGAACGTACTGGGCGGCGGCTACCTGCTTCACTCGGCGAAGGAGGCGCCCGGCTACAGTGCGGGCGTGAACGCGGTGAACCTCTTCGTGAGCGGGGTGATGACGCCCGAAGCCCTCGCCGCCGCCCGCGCGCTGGCGGGGGAGGGGGTATACGCGAACGTGTTCGTCTTGACGAGCGCGGACAGGATTTACGCCGAGCACAAGCAGGCGAAAAAAGCGGGCCGCCCCTCGCGCCTCGAGATGATGGTGGGAGACGAACACCGCGACAACCCGGTCGTCTCCGTGCTGGACGGCCACTCGCTCGCCCTCTCGTTCCTGGGCGGCGCGCTGGGCGCGGACCAGCGGTGCCTGGGCACCGACCAGTTCGGCCAGAGCGGCCTTCCGCACGAAGTCTATGACGCCCTCCAGATAGGACAGGCGCACATCGAGCAGGCTTGTAAAGAGGTTTTGGGGTAGGGGGGAGGAATGCGCGTTTTGACGCATGGTGAGCCTGAACCATACCTTCGATATTTGGAATTTGACTTCATAAACGCGATGGATAGACTATCGGTATGGGGTGGGATCATGTCCTGACCCGAAGTGAGGTTGTTGAGCAGGAGAGCAGGCCATGGAACAGCTATTGAAGGATGATTTTCAATATTACCTCGATCACCAGACCGAACTCGCGGAGAAATACGAGGGGAAGTACATCGTCATCAAAAACCGCCTGGTGCTCGGGACCTACGACGACGAGATGGAGGCCGTCGAGAAGACGGCCAAAAAGCACGAACTCGGCACGTTTCTCGTTCAGGAATGCAGTTCCGATCCGGACAGCACGATAGAGACCTTCCATTCGAGGGTCAGTTTTTCCTAGATGCCGGAACCGTCCAGTTTCGCCTTCACGACATATTACGACGAGCGGAAAAACGTCCTCGTTAATGAGGTGCGAGTCGCCGCCGCTTACACGCCTACGGAAGACTCTCCCGCCCCCGCTTTTCAGGAATACGAGGCGATTTGGGATACGGGAGCGACGCGCACCGTGATTACCAGGCGGGTGGTGGAGGATTGCAATCTCAAAGCCATAGGCATGAGCCGGGTGCGAGGCGTCAACGATGTCCGCTCGGCCGAGGCGTATTTGATCAATATCCGCCTGCTGAACGATGTGGAATTCGGCAATCTGCGAGTCATCGGAAACGAACGGTTGAGTGGCGGCGCGGATGTCCTGATCGGTATGGACATCATCGGCGCGGGCGACTTTGCGGTCAGCAACTACCAAGGGCGCACGACGTTTACCTTTCGCTGCCCTTCGCAAGAGCGAATCGACTTCCTGCCTCCCGAAGAACGGCCCCCGGAGTACCGCTAGAAGTGACCGATTTCCGTATTTTCGGTTGATGTGTTTTCACGATCTCTTTGTGGCCTCCCGCACACGAGGTTTACGACGACCTCCAGATCGGACAAGCGCATATCGAACAAGCGTGTCGCGAGGTTGTGGGGTGAAAGTCACAACCGTCCCTGCGGGCTAGTCTCAATAGAAAAAATCAGGTTTAATGTTTCCACAGCCGTGTTCTCATCGCCCTGCGTGATATGTTGTTGGTCAGATTCATCGAACAATTGCGCGCCCTGATCGCGAATTGAAATCGCGAGGAGTTCTCCGATGCTCACCAAGCTCACAGCCCGCAACTTCAAGCGCTTCGACGAGGTCGAAGTCGAGTTGGGGAACCCGGTGGTGTTCATCGGCCCGAACAATTCGGGGAAAACCTCCGCAATGCAGGCTCTGGCTCTTTGGGATATCGGCCTCAAGCGCTGGAACGAGAAATACTCCGGGAAACGCACCCCGCAGAATCGACCGGGCGTCACCATCAACCGCAGGGACCTCCTCGCTATTCCCGTTCCGAGAGCAGCTCTTTTGTGGCGTGAACTCCATACCCGGGTAGTACGAAAAATCGCAGGAAGTCAGCAAACGAATAACGTACGAATCGATCTCATCGTCGAGGGCGTTAGTCGAGACAAGAAGTGGACTTGCGGCTTAGAATTCGACTATGCGAACCCCGAATCGTTTTATTGTAGACCGCTCCGTCGAGGCGAGGGCAAGACGCCGAAACGAATGCCGATTCCAGAAGAAGCCGCAACGACGCATATCGCTTTACTTCCCCCCATGTCAGGTCTGGCGGCTACGGAAACTCGGCTCGACCAAGGCGCTATTAACGTGCGGGTGGGAGAAGGGCGTACGGCGGAAGTGTTGCGAAATCTTTGCTACAAAATTCAAAATGAGACTCCCGAACTGTGGGAAAAATTAGTGAGTCAGATCAGTGATCTCTTCGGCTCCGAACTCGCGGAACCACGCTATGTGGAAGAGCGGGGAGAAATTTTGATGGAATATCGAGAGCATGGGACAAGTCTCGATCTGTCATCCAGCGGACGCGGTTTGCAACAAATTCTGTTGATACTGGCGTACATGTATGCGAATCCTGGAGCGATTATCCTTTTGGACGAACCCGACGCGCACCTCGAAATTCTCCGGCAGAGTCAAATCTACAAGCTGATCACAGATGTCGCAGAGGAACGTGGTAACCAGATCATCGCGGCGAGCCATTCGGAAGTTCTTTTGAATGAAGCCGCAGGTAAAGATATGGTCATTGCCTTCGTCGGACCTCCTCACCGCATCGACGACAAAGGAAGCCAGGTGCAAAAAGCGCTCCGTGAAATTGGGTTTGATCAGTATTATCAAGCCCAGCAGACCGGTTGGGTTCTTTATCTCGAAGGTTCAACGGATTTAGCGATATTACGGGCTTTAGCCGAGCGCCTAGACCATGAGAGGGCGATGAAGGCTTTGGAACGGCCTTTCGTACATTATGTTGGCAATCAGCCGTTACAGGCTGCGCAACATTATCACGGTCTTCGAGAAGCCTGCTCGGATTTGAAGGGTGTAGCTCTTTTCGACCGCTTGCAAGCGGGTATGCCGGAAAGCGGTGATCTTGAGTGCTTGATGTGGCGAAAGTGCGAAATCGAAAACTATTTCTGCACTCGGGCGACCTTGGAAGCTTATGCGCGAGGCTCAGCGGACTTAGAAGAACAGAGCCTCTTCACACTGCAAGTTGATAGGCGGCTTGAAGCGATGCGGGGTGCTATCATCGACATTGAAGGCGCCTTAGAAAGACTCGATAGAGGATCGCCATGGGGAGACGACATCAAGGCGAGTGATGACTTCCTCACGCCGTTGTTCAAGACTTATTTCGACACACTCGAATTGCCCAACCTCATGGCCAAGAAGCAGTTTTACGAGCTCGCCTCCCATGTTCCCGAAGAGGAAATCGATACCGAGATCGCTGAAAAGCTGGATGCGATTGTCCGAGTTGCGGAGAGCGCCAAGCCTGAGTGTTGAGTTACACCAGCATTGCCATGGGCTGGAACTTCCTATCTTCGGAGTTGTTAAAAAATCCCTGAGTTCGTGATTTGTCGTATGGGCCCGACAAATGAAAGAGGATACACCACTCCCCCCTTGAGGGTCGGTCTTTCCCCTCGGGAAGACCGACAGTGAACTGAGGGCGCAAGCCCGCAAGCGAACTGGTGGGGGGTAGTATTCGAAATGTATCACAACTCGCGATACACCCCCCACCGATTCAGCCTTCGCACAAACCGCTCGGCTTCATCGACTCCCCCTCAAGGGGGGAGTGATTCTTTTCTCTCTCGTTTGTTGGCGATGCTATTCAGGGCGAAGTCCGCAACTACGCTGGCGGTGGTGAATCCCGAGTGAGAAGGGACATTTCCAACAACTCCTTGTAGGGGCGGTTCGCCACTCCTCGTTTCTTTGCCATCCCTCGCTCTTTTCCGTAATGTGAATCGTTGCGATTTTGAAAACGAAGAATTGGCAGGGATAGTTCAAGATGAATGAGAAAAGAGATGAAACCGGACATGGTTGAACGCATCATGAAATATCCAATGTGGTGCGGAGCAGGCTGGATTGTTTTACTCGGTGTTGTGGCTTGGCTTTTCCAAAGTTGGCCGGGAGGTTTCTGGGGTTGGCTAGGGGTCTCATGGGAATGGTTGCGGGAGACGCCGGGTGGTTATGAATCGGCCTCGACGACGATTCGCAATCTCGGCTTGTTCGCCGCCGCGCCTTTTGCTTTATGGTTCGCCTACTGGCGCGCCAGGGTTGCAGATCGTCAATCCAAAACAGCGCAGGAAAGTCTACTGAACGAACGCTACCAGAAAAGCGCGGAGATGCTCGGTCATCCCGATATCGGGTCTGTTCGTATCGGCGGCATTCACGCTCTGGCTCGTCTCGCCAGTGAGTCCCCGGAAACTTTCCATCTGCCGGTTATGCAGCTTTTCGCCGCATTTGTCGTAGACCGGACGAGAGGAGAAACAGCGGCGCAAGTCGGATTGATTACGGATTCAGAAAAGCCTGGAACCGAAGAAAGACGTAAAGCGGAATCCGAAAGTTCCGGAAAGGAAGTAGACGATACGGGTGAAGATTATCGACGAAATATCGAGTCCGCATCGGCGGAGTTTTTCGGTCCGTTCTTTGCTGCCGACAGGGAAGTCGGACCGGTTCCCGGATTGGCGAAGGATGTGGAAGAGGTCATGAATCAAATCGCACAACGGAGCCAAAAGCAAATTGCTCTGGAGGGCAAGGAAGCATTCAGGATGAATCTCGCCGATGCGTCTCTGCATGGGCTTATCTTTCATGAGGCGGATTTTTCTAATTTCGACTTCACAAAAGCGGATTTGCGTCGTGTGCGGGGCTGGCGGGCTCGCCTCACTAGCGCTGTTCTTCCAGGTGCTGATTTAAGTGGTGCAAATATGAACGGCGCTGATTTTCGCGATGCCGACATGAGGCGCGTGAACCTTACTGCAGCTAGGCTAGAGGGTGCGGACATTAGAAATGCCAAGCTTGGTCTCGTTGATTTGGTAGGTCAAAACCTTTGGAAGGGATCCATTTTCCCCTCGAAACTGGTAGGCACTCTTTTAGGCGGAGCAGACTTGAGAGGAGCCGATTTGGGCAGGGCGGATATGCGCGGAGCGTCATTAGGAGGCGCGAAACTCGATACTGCGAATCTTGGCGGAGCGAACTTGAACGGAGCGGATTTGAGGGCAGCAAGTTTGAGAGACGCACATCTTGGCGGAGCCGATCTGGGCAACGCAAATCTCGGTGGTTCAGGCGCTGACCTGAGCAGAGCCGACCTAACGGGCGCAAATCTGGCGAGCGCGAACCTCGGCAACGCGAACTTGGCTGGCGCATATCTCAGTGATGTGAACGTAAGCGGTGCCGATTTTTCCAACGATTGGAGGAGTGGAACCGCATCTCCAGCACACGGCTTGACGCAACAGCAACTCGATCAGACGACAGCGGACCCGAGTAACCCGCCCGATTTAGATGGTGTCCTTGACCCCGAAACGGGCGAGCAACTGGAATGGCGCGGAAAACCCCTCAACGAATGACATTCCACACTAACTAAACCACATCACTTTCGACAATAGAGATGATCTGCAGTTAAAGAAGGGCGGCTCGCGAGCCGCCCCTACAAAATTGTTAAAAGCGGATCAAGGATCCCCTGGCCGTTTAGAACGGGATAAAATCTGGAGCCGCGCTCTCTGTTCCATCTCCATCAACACCATTTCGGGCGGCGTCCGCCGCGGTAGGGCAGGGCGTGGCCGGTGGCGAGTAGCAGCGTGGCGAGGTCGCGCCCGTCCGCCAGCAGTACGCTCGCCACGACGCGGCGGCCGAACTTGCCGTGCGTCACGTTGATGAGCCAGACCTGCTCGCCGATGACGCCCCGCACGAAATCGCGCGCGGCGAGGCCCCTCCGGCGCTCGTACTCGCCGCACTTGGGCCGCCTGATCTCGGGCGTGTCGACGCCGCGCACCCGCACGTTGGTCTGCGCGATGAGGCCCGGCCAAACCCTGGCCTCGACCTTCACGGTGTCGCCGTCGAGCACTCTCGTCACGCGCGCGGGCACGCGCTGCTCGAACGCCGCCGCGTTGGCCGCGAGGGCAAGGGCCAAGGTGATGATTCCGCATGTGATGAAACGGGTCTGGTAGCGCATCTCGGGTCTCCTCGTGTTCCTCGTGTGGTGTCCTCGTGCAGCAGATGGGTCTCGCAAAAAGATTACAGGAGAAAAAGGGATTTGCGAACGGGAGCATGATTGGGGGAGACGCTTCTTTTTCAGGGTTGCTTCTCGAGCCTTGAGCGGGCGTTCCCGGAATCGCCTGCACCGAGACAAAAGCGCAGCCGGATTGCGCCGGTGGCGCCTTCGCTAGATTCAAAACGCGGCAATCGCTCCTTCTTCGGCCGCGGCGAACACTCGTTTATCGGGGTTGTTGACAAAGACCCCTTTTCAGGGAGTAGAAAGGACGCCCCTCTCGACTGGAAAAGCAACCTCCCCTACCCCCCCTTGTCAGGGCTGTTGAGAAACCTCACAAAAGGAGCGCGGTGAATTTCACTCCCCCCTTGAGGGGGAGTCGAAGAGCTGAGGGCGTAAGCCCGAAAGCGATTCGGTGGGGGGTATAACTCGGAGTGGCGATAAAACGTGATTCACCCCCCACCGAATCGGCCTTCGCATAAACCGCTCGGCCTCTTCGACTCCCCCTCAAGGGGGGAGTGGTTGTTGGGGGGCTCTGCAAGGGGAGAATGGTTTGGCGCGATCCGTAAGGACTTTTCAACACCCCCTCCTCGCCCGGACTTGATCGTCCCGCCGGAATGACGGTCAAAACTGCATTTCCTCCCGCCCCGGTCGACGCCGTGTACGCATCTGCCCGCATTTGCGGTGATCGTGTTCTCGGAGTGGCGGGGTATGATGGGAAGGCCCTCCGTCGGCCTTCGGTTTTTCAGGTGTCGAATCAGGCGCCGATCGCTGGAGGCGGGTGGCCGCTCCGTCGAGGTGCCGATCATGAATAATGCAAATAATAATTTCCGTAAATTCCGATAAAATTAGATAAATTCACGGGGTTTTTCGATAATTTTCCGGCTATTTTTTTCTTGGGAAAAGGCGCTGCGGAATCCGGGCGCAGGGGAAGTCTGCCATGGTTCGCGCCTCGCGCAATAACTGCAAATGCGGGGAATTGCGGGGTTGAAAATCCCCCGGGCGAGCGCCCGGGGGTTTCATGAATCGCTTAATTCTTGCTCAGGACGAAGACGCTGGAGACCGCGCCGGGGCCGCCGAGGGTGTGGCCGAGCGCGCGTTTCGCGCCCTTCACCTGGCGGTCGCCGCAGCGCCCCAGGAGCTGGTGCGTCAGGTCCGCCACCACGCGCGCGCCCGTCGCGCCGATGGGATGGCCGCAGCTTTTGAGGCCGCCCGAGGTGTTCACGGGCAGCTCGCCGCCGAGTCTGCTCGCGCCGCTCTTCACGAAATCGGGCCCCTCGCCCTTCTTGACGAAGCCCAAATCCTCATAGTTCAGGATCTCCGTAATCGTAAAACAATCATGCACTTCCGCCAGGTCTATCTCCTCGCGGGGGTTCGTGACGCCGGCCTGCTCGTAGGCCTGGCGCGCGGCTTCCTGCGTGGCCTCGAAGCCGATGAAGCTGAACCTGGGGTTGAACGCGGTGGTGATGTAGCCAGTCGCGCACGAGAGACCCATGCCGTCGATCAAGACGTAGTCTTTCTTGTCGAAGCGCGATTCGGCCAGGTCCGCCCGGCAGAGCACGACCGCGGCGGCGCCGTCCGTCGTGGGGCAGCAATCATACAGGCCCAGAGGCTCCGTGACCGGCGGGGCCTTCAGGACCTGCTCCTTGGTGATCTCCTTCCTGAAGTGCGCGCGCGAGTTCAGGCTGCCGTGGTAGTGGTTCTTCACCGCCACCTCGGCGAGGTCTTCCTTATCCGCGCCGAATTCCTCGAAATACCGCCTCGCCAGAACGGCGAAACTGCCCGGCGCCGTGCGGCCCTTCGAGTACATAGGATGAAGTTTTTCAACGTGTTGCGCGACCAGGCTGCCCCGCGGCGGGACCTCGCGCATCTTCTCGGCGCCGACGGCCAGGACGACGTCGTGCATGCCTGAGGCGACGGCCATCGCCGCCATGCGGACGGCCTCCATGCCCGTGGTGCAGTAGTTCGAGACCCGCGAGACGGGCTTCGGGTAGAGGTTCAGCGCCTCTGCGAGCGAGGGTCCGCCGGTGCCGTCGAAGCCCCAGCCGAGCGGCAGATACGTGCCCAGCCACGCGGCTTCGATGTCTTCGCCGCTCACGCCTGCATCCTCATAGGCCTCGTAGGCGGCTTCCACCACGAGGTCGTTATAGCTCTGCTCGAAGAGTTCTCCGAATTTCGTGATGCCCACACCGATGATGGCGACTTTTCCGGCGATGGTTCCGCTCATGGCTAACTCCTTGAAAAAAGATGTCTTTCTTCAGAAAATATAAAGCCCTATTCGGCGGGGCGCAGTTTCCAGAAGTAATTATAATACCCATCGCCCTGATGGAGAAGCCTGAAAGTGAGTTCGCACTCCATTCCGATGTGGACCTCGTCTTTCACCTGGCTCGTCATCTGGCCGTAAAACCGACCGCCGCCCTCGAGTTCCACCGTAGCCATGGTGATGAAGCCCTCGGGCGATGGGGGCAGGTAGTCATGGATGAAGGTGAAGATTTTGCCCCGGCGGCCCAGTTTCCGCTCATCCCATTCATCCCGCGTACCACAGGCGTTGCAGACCTGCTGGCGGGGATACTGAAGCTCCCCGCATGAGCGGCAAACCCCCGCCATCAGGCGCATGGTCGCCCTGTTTTCCTTCCACAGGATGCTGGGCGAGGTGAAGGGCTTGATTTCTTCCTCGGGTGATAACCCATTGAATTTCAACCATTGTCCATAGTTCGGGATGGCGCGCGCGCGCTCCACGGACCAGCCGACTCCCCGCTGCGTCCTCAGGGAATGGACCTTGTCCGTCGCTCGGAGCAGGATGGCTTCGCCACCGCTCCCGTGACCCGCGACGATGATGTGCTCGCCCGGTTCCGCGCTCTGGAGCGCATCGACGAGGGAGAGCAGAGGCGCGGCCGCTCCGGAATCCCCGAGGCGCGCGATGAGGGGGCTTTCGGGATAGGCCGAGTCGGGAAAGCCCAGTTTCCGGGCGATTGCGGCGTGGGTGCGGGCGTCTGGGGCGTAGACGAGTACGCGCGCGATGTCCTCTCTCGTGGCCCCTGTCTGGCTCAGCAGTCCCTCGACGGTGGCGACGCTCTGGCGCACATAGCCGTAGTCCTGGATGAACTTGGCGTCACCGGCGGAGACGGCTCCCTCGCCCGGCAGCCGCCACCGGTCGATGAAATCCTCAGACCATGAGTAAACCGCCTCGATCTCGGCGGCGACGTCCTCTCCCTTGCCGAGCAGCACGGCCGCCGCGCCGTCGCAAAGGCTTAATTCATCGGGACTTCCCGGCAGCGCGGGCCTTTTCTCCGCCGCCACCACGGCCGCCGATTTGGAGGAGCCTGCTTCGATGGCGTCACACGCGGCCTTGAGCGCGGACGTGCCCGCGCGCACCGAGCCGCCTGCATCCAGGGTGAAGAGTGTTTCGGGCAGATCGGCCGCCGCCGCGAGAACGGAAGCGTTTGATTTTTCGGCGTATGGGTGGGTCGTTGAGGCGAAATAGAGGGAATCGACCTGGGAATCGCCCCAGCCCGCCGCGTTGATCAGCGCCTCCACTCCCATGGTGATGGGGTCCTCGTCGAAACCGGCCAGCGGGCGTGAAGCCCTCCGGTTGCCGGTTCCCCATACGGCCCGCACGGTCTCTCCATCCAGGCGATGAAAGGGAATATATGCTCCCACACGTGTGATACCAGCCATTTCTCCTCCTTCAAGTTTTCTTCGGAAATCGGGGTGATTTTTCTCTCGTGCGGGCCAAATAGTCAAGCCGCGCAAGGGTTTTATGGTTGTTATGGGTGCGCGGCGAATCAGATTTCAGGGTTTTGCATCTCGCACGCCTTCTCTAAATGCCCCAATTCTTCTATGATACAGATGCTCGCCAACTATATATTTCATGCGGGAGAAAAGACGAATGAAACTTCACGTTGAATACTGCGAAAAGTGAAACTACGGGCCACGCTATGAGCAGTTGGCTCAGGATCTGAAAAAACATTTCCCGGACCTGGAAATCGCCGGAAACGAGGATGGAAATTTTCGCGTCGGCTCCTTCGAACTGGTGCTCGATGGTGATCTCTTGTGGTCGAAACTCGATTCGGGCAATTTCCCCACGGAAGAAGAAGCGGTCAATCTACTCCAAGAGCATGTAAAAGCATGACTTTCGAGGGCGAGGTAGTCTCGGTTCACATCGCCTCGGTGGGCGGCGAACCCATGATGGAGGTCGCCCAGGCGCAGGCTGTCATAGGGTCCGGCCTGGCCGGAGATCGCTACGCCGAGGGCGTGGGAACGTATTCCAAGAAGCAGGGGCCCGATCGTGAAGTGACGCTCATCGAAATCGAGGCCATCGAAGCGCTTGTGCGCGACCACGATATCAAACTCGACGTGGGCCAGAGCAGGCGAAACATCGTGACGCGAGGTGTTCCGCTCAATCACCTGGTGGGGGCGGAATTTCAAGTGGGCGGTGTGAAGATGCGCGGCGTTCGCCTGAACGAGCCATGCAAATATTTCGAGAATTTACTGGGGATAGAGGGCCTGCACGACGCGCTCATCAATCGCTCGGGACTGAATGCTCAAGTTATAAGCGAGGGTTCCATTCGCGGAGGCGATGTCGTCAAACGCATCTGAATCAATATTTTCTAGAGATCCTCTAATGTCATTTCCCGTCGTACAGGTGGATGCGTTTACCGATACGCCCTTTTCGGGTAATCCGGCCGCTGTATGCATTCTGCCGGCGCAAGTGGACGCAGAGTGGATGCAGCGCGTGGCGGCGGAGATGAATCTCTCTGAAACCGCTTTCGTGGTGAAACAAGAGGACGGCTACGGCCTGCGCTGGTTCACGCCCTTGAGCGAGGTGGACCTTTGCGGTCACGCTACGCTTGCGAGCGCCCATGTACTCTGGGAAGGAGGACATCTCGGTTCTGACGAGACGGTCATCTTCCACACGAAAAGCGGGGTTTTGACCTGTGAGCAGAAAGACGAATGGATAGAAATGAATTTCCCCATAAGCCGGGAGTCGCCCGCAGCGCCCCCTGACGCCCTGGTGGAGGGCCTCGGCCTTATGCCCCGCTATGTGGGGAAAAGCGAGTTTGATTATCTGGTGGAAGCCGATTCCGAGGCGGCGATCAGGTCTCTGGTTCCTGATTTTCAAGTTCTCGAGAACGTTCCCATGCGCGGCTGCATAGTTACGGCGCGATCCGATGACCCTGAATATGATTTCGTCTCTCGATTTTTCGCTCCAGGGCTGGGTGTGAACGAAGACCCGGTGACGGGTTCCGCCCACTGCTGCCTGGGGCCATTCTGGGCGGAGCGCCTTAAAAAAGAAGAACTTAACGCTTACCAGGCATCCACGAGAGGCGGGGTGGTGCGTATGAGGATCCTTGGAGACCGCATTATTCTGGGAGGCAAGGCCGTGACCGTCCTGCAAGGGGATTTGCTTTAGGCGCGAAGGTCGGTCGACTGAGTCATCAAAGTTACGGCCACGCTCATGAGAATTCCAGACTGGTCGACGTCATCTGAGCCTCGTGCCAGTTCACAATGACTCAATACCCTCGTATGGGAATTGAGAATGTAGATATCGGCCGGGATTCCCTGAAAATCCATAGCAGGAAACTCTCTTGCGCCTTGGAGTCTCAAGGGCTATAACGGGCGGCTTCAATCGCTGGATGAAGTGCTCTGTAATTATTACTTTCAAGGACATTTTCATTTGCAAGGAGATTTTAGATGGTAGTTGCTTTTGACTCCCAGGCCGTGGGTGCGAATCGTTTGGAAGAGATTCCTTTCTCGGGCATTCGCAAGGTTTTTGACGCCGTGGCGAAACTGGAAGGCGAGGGGCGCGACGTGATCCACTGGCAGATTGGCCGCACGGATTTCGATACGCCCGAGCACATCAAGCAAGGAGCCGCAGAATCCCTCGCACGCGGTGACGTGCACTACGCACCCAGCACGGGAGTACCCGCCTTGCGGAAGGGCATTGCGCACAGGACGGAAGTCGACACCGGTGTGGAGGTGAACCCCGATACGCAGGTAATCGTTATGGCGGGGGCGAACGAAGGCATCATGGTTTCCATGCTGGCGCTGGTCAATCCCGGCGATGAGGTGATCATCGCGCAGCCGAACTGGCATCATTACAAATCCTGCACGGCGTTGGCGGGCGGCGTGCCCGTCGAGGTGATGACGAAAGAAGAGAACGATTTCGCGTTGCGCGCCGAGGACATCGAGGCGGTCTTGACGCCCAAGACGAAACTCGTTTGCCTCACTTCACCCGGCAATCCCACAGGCTGCACGATCCCTGAATCCGAACTCGCGAAAATCGCCGAACTGGCGGTGCAGCGCAATTTCATGGTGATGAGCGATGAGATATATGCGCGCATTTATTACGGCGATGCGCCGTGCGCCCCGAGCATTTTTTCACAGCCCGGCATGGCGGAGCGTACGGTGATCATCAACGGATTCTCGAAATTCTACAGCATGGACGGCTGGCGTCTCGGCTGGACGGTGGCGAGCCCCGAGATTACACGCCACTTGCTCAAGATCCGGCAATACACCACCGTGTGCGTCAACACGTTCATCCAGCATGGCGCGGCGCGCGGCGTACTTGAGGATCAGGCGCCCATGGAGGCGATGACGCGCGAATTCGACAATAGGCGGCGTGTGATATCAGAAGGCCTGCGAGCTATCGAGGGCGTCACGCTGGCGGAGCCTACGGGCGCGTTTTACGCGTTCCCGAACGTGAAGGTTTTTGGGGAAACATCGGGCGAAGTGGCGGACTACCTATTGAACGAGCACGCCATCGCCACGGTGGACGGCGCTGTTTTCGGCGGCGAAGGATACCTCAGGATCGCATATTCCTGCTCGACGGAAGAATGCGAGCGAGGCGTCGAGCGCCTGGCCGCTGCGTTGGAGCAGCTTCGCAAAGGCTAGATTAGTAGTTATTTCATTACGATGTGAGCAAAAATGCCCCCACATGCGATGGGGGCATTTTTGGTTCTGGGATGCAAGAATGCTTTCTCAAACCCTCCCGTAATCATCTTCGCGACGTTCGACGTCGTCCTCGCCGAAGTAGGCGCCGGTCTGCACCTCGATGAATACGAAGGGCGAATCTTCTTGGTTTTGAATCCGGTGCCATGCACCTTGCGGGATATCCATGCTCTGGCCGGCGGAAAACGTGATTTCCTCCCCTTCGCGGATGACGATGGCCTGTCCCGATATGGCGTGCCAGTGCTCCAATCTGCGCATGTGACGCTGCAGACTGAGGCGATGCCCCGGATGAACGACAACACGTTTGACCTTATGATCCGGCTCATCCGCCAATATGGTGAAATGCCCCCAAGGTCTATGTTCGGTATTATCTGTGGGCATCCGGCTCCTCAAAGAAAAAACGGCGCCTCGGGAAGGGGCGCCGTCTCTTGTCTGGCAATATGCTGCCAGGCCTATTAATGGCAGGGGAAGGCGAAGGCGTGGCGGGTATCGTGGGCGGCGTCATGCAAAAGTTGGGGTTGGGCGAAACCCACGCCGTAGAGGATGAATATGCCGAGAACGATCGCCAATATGGCCGGCTTGACGGCCGCCATACGCCGGATGAGGCCGTCCGATACGACTTCTTGATTCACTGCGTTCTCATAGAAAGCCATTAATCTGCTCCTCCAGGTTCTTTGCCTTACCGTCATGTATGCGGGAGATATTATCATATTTTCCCGAGAAGTCACTCCACTGCGCCGGTCTCTACCTCCCCGGAGAAATTCAGGCTAATCATCGATGATGGCCACCGCACGGCACCAGGCGCCGCTTGCGCGCTCTATATTGACGGGGAGCATCGAGACGGTGAATCCGGATTCGGGGATTTTATCGAGATTCATGAGCTTTTCCGCATGAATATATTCTCTCTTGCGTCCCAGGAAATGGCTGCCGAAGAAATCTTTCGTATTTCCCTGGCGTCTGAGTTCCGTCATCTTGGAGACGGGAATGTCGAAACCCCATGCGTCTATCCCCATCACCTTGATCCCCTGATCGACGAGCCATTCCGTAGCGTCGACGCTCATGCCGGGGTGGGTTTGTTCAAAATCGGGGGTGTAGAGATACTTCGTGGTGTGATCGGTCCGAATGAGAACGATATCCATCGGCTTGAGTGAATAGCCTTTCTCTTCGAGGGCCGCCACTTTCTGCTGCGTTTCCTCCACCGTGATGTTGTGTCCGCGTTCGGCGTCATGAAAATCGAGGACCACCCCATCGCTAACGCACCATTCGAGTGGGACGAGGTCGATCGTTTTCGAGGGTTTCCCCTCGCATTCAGGGCCGTAGTGGTACGGGGAATCGAGGTGCGTGCCGCTGTGCGTGCTGATGGCCGTGATGTTTTCGGTCGCGCAGTGCATGTGGTCGGGAAAATAACTGGTGTCCGGAAACTTGTATGATTTGGCTCGCATGCGTCCGAGTTCGGTGTGGTTTATGTATTGGATAGCGGCCGGGTTGTTCTCCATGGGTGCGTTTTGAAGGGGAACGCTTAAATCTACGATTCTACGGGCCATTATTAGAGACTCCTCATATATTTGGTTTTGGGTGTTGGCCGCCCGGGGCCTGCAGGGTTTGGATTATTTTTTATCCAACTTGAGGCCTGGCGGCGGAGCGGCGGCCTTTTCGCCGCGCTTGAGCAAGGGAAAGACCTCATTCGCGGCAATTCGAGCCGCCTGAAGCATATAGGGCATGCCGCAGTAAGTGGCCATCTGAATGATAACCTCCATGATCTCGCGTTTCGTCGCTCCGCAGTTCCACGAAGCCTGAATGTGGGTGCGCAGTTGCGGATGCGCGTTGGCCATCACACATGCGGCCACGGCGCAAAGCTCCCTGGTTTTATGGGACAGGACGTTACGGTCATAAAGCCCGCCGTAGCAGAAGTTCATGAAAAGTTCCATGAATTCCTCATCCGCCCATTCAGCCATGTCATGACCGATGCGCTCGGTAAATTCCTTGGTCCACAGGTGCGTGCCGCGTTTGAGGGCGCTCGCGGGAATTTTGGGTTTTCGTTTCGGAGGCATTGTTTCTCCTTTAGTGGATTGATCCCGGAAATTGTCTTGTTCAGAAGTTTTTAATCGAATTGGCGGAATTGCTAACACGCTCGATATCGCCTGTCAAACTGAAGCGGATAGTTGCCGGGAAGGTGCAATTAACGTTCGGGTAATACGGTCGAAACGATTTTGAAATACTTCTCACCTAAAAGATGTAAATGATGCTTCGTAAACCTAAACTCTCGGAATATCTAAAACGTATCGGAGGAAGGGGCATGAGAAGAAGGGGTCTCTACATTGCGGCGGCGTTGGTCTTCGCCGTGGGGGTTTTATCCTTTACCGGCAGCGGCTGGGCACAGGATGTCAAGGCCATGGCGAAGAGCCTGGCGGATTTACGAGTCGCGGCGGATACTGTTTGGGTGATGGTGGCCGGGTTTCTGGTGTTTTTCATGCACGCAGGCTTTGCGATGCTCGAATCGGGGCTTTGCCGGGCCAAGAACACCGTCGCCATTCTCTATAAGAATTTCGGCGTCGTCGCCGTCTCGTCCCTGGCATTCTGGATATTGGGTTTCGCCCTCATGTTTGGAGATGGCAGCTCTATATTGGGAACGAACGGGTTTTTCATCTCGGGGGCTGACAACAGCCCGGCCACGGGTGACGCGTACAAAGGTGTATTCTCATCCCTGAATTGGACGGGAATACCGCTATACGCAAAGTTTTTCTTCCAGCTTGTTTTCGCTGCGACGGCGGCGACCATCGTATCGGGCTGTGTGGCCGAGCGAATCAAGTTTTCCTCGTTCATGATCTTCAGCTTCTTGCTTGTAGCCATTATCTATCCTATCCAGGGCCATTGGATCTGGGGTGGCGGCTGGTTGGGCGGTATGGGTTTTCTCGATTTCGCCGGCTCCACAGTGGTTCACTCCGTAGGCGGCTGGGCGGGGCTCGCCGGAATCATCGTTCTGGGTCCTCGGCTCGGCAAGTACACCTCCGACGGCCGAATGCAGGCGATGCCCGGCCACAACATGCCGCTTGTCACGTTGGGGGGGTTTATCTTGTGGCTCGGATGGTTCGGTTTTAACCCGGGCAGCACCATGGCCGCCGATGCGGGCTCTATCGCGCGGATCGCCGTGACGACGAACCTCGCCGCCGCCGCAGGTGTAGTTGCTTCCAGCATCACGTCGCGCACCATGTTCGGCAAAGCCGATCTTTCCATGAGCGTGAACGGCGCACTTGCAGGGTTGGTCGCCATTACGGCGCCATGCGCTAACGTTACTCCACTGGGGGCAGTAATTATCGGTCTGATCGCTGGCTTCATCGTCTGCGTTGCGATCCCGTTTCTCGATAAAATCAAGATTGACGATCCGGTCGGCGCTGTTTCTGTGCACTTGGTATGCGGGATATTCGGCACGCTTGCGCTGGGTTTGTTTGCCGCGCCTTCCATAGACGACGGCGTTGTAGGATTGTTCTACGGCGGCGGCGCAGGACTCTTCATCAAACAACTAGTGGGAGTTGTCGCGGTCGGTGTCTTTACCTTCGTTTTGTCCTTCGTCCTTTGGCATGTGGTGAAAGGTCTGATGGGCGTGCGCGTTTCCGCAGAGGATGAATTGGCAGGTCTCGACCTCTCGGAGCATGGTATGGAGGCCTATGCAGGCGAGAGATTGGGTTGATTCAGGCGAGGGGATACATTACCGGATGAGTCCATCTGTCATCTTGAGAGGAATGAACAATGCGTTTAGTGACGGCGATTATCAAGCCATTCAAGCTGGAAAGTGTAAAAGAAGCGTTAGGAGATGCCGGTGTGACAGGCATGACGGTCACCGAAGTGAAGGGTTTTGGCCGTCAAAAGGGACACACCGAACTTTATCGTGGCAGCGAGTACGTGGTCGATTTTCTGCCGAAAATCAAGATTGAAATCTTGACGCGGGACGACAACGCCGATGCCATCGTCACGGCGATTTGTGATGCGGCGAATTCGGGCCAGATAGGAGACGGCAAGATATTCATCCAACCGGTGGAGGATTGCGTACGCATACGCACAGGCGATAGAGGCGACGGCGCCATCTAAGAATCCGCTTCGCAAGGGAGTCGTTTCCTGAACGAGGCGATGGCGTGGGCGATTCATAGCCTTCTTAATTTGCCTCTAAATCGATTTCTAAGGCACGAACGTTCGACTTTCGGAAAACCGGCCCTGAATCTGGGCCGGTTTTCTGCGTTTAAATCTCTGGGACAGCGCATTTTTTAATGCGGTATTTTCAATAATATCCTCGAAGTGCCTGTTAATGCTGATATTGATAGATAATTTAAAATTTAGGCAAGTCTAAAAATATATTCAGCATGACTTGACTTTATTTTTTTCTTCCGAATAAAATTGCTTTGTTGGTGGTTTTTATAGGAAACCGAAATCATGATATGCAGCCTCAAAGCGCCCGGGGCGAGACTTGCTCTTCGTGTGAGAAATTTTTTGACGAAACCGGCGTGGCTTCTGGCTACCGGGTTGTTCTTGATGAGTTCCTACCCCGCTTCGGCACACATCGTCCCTCCTGAGGAATTACACCCCGTTGCCGAAAGCTATCGTCGCGCCAGTTTCATCTTGAATCTGAATCCTGTGCTCTGGCCACAGGTATGGTCAGATTTGAAACATATCGAAGAAGCGCTGAATGGAGTGAATTCTCCTGGCTCCAAGAAGTTCCCGGAAGAGTTGGCCATTGCCAAGCGCGTTGCTCAGCCCGTGGCGAGCGGCGATAAAGAACCGGATTTGGTCGCTGCGCGAAAAAATGGGAGCCGGTTGGTATTTTCCCTGGCCACGCGGGGAGTCGCCTCGCTCATAATCTCGCATCTGGACGCGATCAAGGCGGACTCGGACAGAGCCGAGGTCAAAAAGCGTCTGAGCCAAGCGCGAAGAATCTCCCAGGCTTTCGCCGGGACTTTGCCGTATCTGGATCCCAAGGCTTGGAAAAAGATGCAAATCCATTGGCTCGAAGCGAGTTCCCATATGGGAGCCGCCGGAGTGATGGGAATCGGCGCAAAGCCGATGAATATCGAGAAAATCCGCGAGAGCATCTCATTCATCCGCGGGTACATACATGTGAATTTCTCCGAGTTTCAGGCCGGAATAGAACACAGGCTCCTGCCCCGACCCAAGGGGAGCGAAACATATACCGAAACTGCGCACGTACCTTGGCGCCTGCCGCCGGGTTCCAACATCAACAAACAACTCCCGCGTCCGAGACAGATTCTCGGAATGGCGGAGCGCGGTGTCAACGAGGCGGAAACCTTTCTCATCGCTTTTGGGGATATGGCTTTCGACAGCGCAGAGATTTTCGGCGAACCCGCGCGCACCTTGGGGATGAGTTGCAACACTTGCCACAACAAGGGCGTGACGAATCCCGAACTTTTCATCCCCGGTCTTTCCCGGGAAAAAGGCGGCATGGACGTGTCGAACAGTTTCTTCGCAGGCCACGCCAACAACGGTCTTCATGATCCGCTGGACACGCCCGACTTGCGGGGCATTCGCTTCACGGCCCCATACGGTAGAAACGGCCGTTTCGCCTCACTCAGGGAATTCGTGCGCAACGTCATCGTGAACGAGTTCAACGGGCCTGAACCCGACCCGATGATCTTGGACGGCATGATCGCCTACATGAACGAGTTCGAGTTCTTGCCGAACCCGAAACTCAAAAAGAGCGGGAGACTCAACCCCGAGAAAGTTTCCCGGGCGGCGTTGCGTGGCGAGAAAATTTTTCACCGGAAATTCCCCCAGATGATGGGCGGCATGAGTTGCGCGAGTTGTCACATTCCAAATGCGAACTTCGTGGACCACAAGCGGCATGACATTGGTTCCACGGGCGCGAGCCGGCTGTTTCACGTAGGCGGTATGGATACGCCCACCCTGCTCTCATCTAAATTCACGTCCCCGTATTTCCACGACGGCAGCCTGCCTACACTGCGGGCCGTGAACGAATGGTTCAACAGGCAATTCAAGTTGGGATTGGAACGAAAGGACATCGACGACCTCACCGCCTACCTCGAAGCCGTTGGTGATGGCGTCCAGGGGATTGAAAATACAGTTCACACGCTGGAGTCGGAGTTGGAGGAGTTCAAATTTTTCCTCTCCACCTATGAGCGATTGAAGCAGAGAAAGAAAAAAGAGTTGATCACCGTCTTGTTGAAAACGGTGGTTCGTGAAGTGCAGGCCCACAAATGGGATGTTCAGGACAAGGAAAATATGCCGGTTCTCAATAAGATGGAAGAGAAACTGAATGAGGCCTTGAGGGCGCATCTTGCGGGTGACGCAAAGATGACCGACGACAAAATCGCGGCATATCACGCGCTATATCAGAAAAACCAGGACAAACTGAAATGAGCAGAGTCATGTGTTTCATCCGAGTATTATCGCCGAAAGCGCCGGGGTTGTTTCTACCAGTGGCGGCTCTCCTCGTTTTCTCCACGTTCTTGTTCACTCCGGTTCCCGTTCGCGCGGACGATAGGGAGCTTCGGGTCGCGTTCATTCCGCTCGAGAATCCCGAGAAACTCATCAACAACGTGAAACCGGCGATGAATTTTCTGGAAAAAGAGATGGGGCGCAAGGTCCGCTATTTCATCACTTTGAATTACTCGGCCGCTGTAGAGGCCATGATTTCGAAAAAAGCCGATGTGAGCTTTATGTCTCCGCTACCTTATGTCCTGGCGAACAAGTATTCGGGAGTCGAGGCGGTTCTTGGGGAGATATACGACGGAAAACCTTACTACTATTCGAGGATTTTCGTTCGCAAGGACAGCGGCATCAAGGAGATCTCCGATCTGAAGGGGAGGACTATCGCCTATGTCGACCCCATTTCGAGTTCGGGTTTTATGTACCCTCAAGACATTTTTGTTCGTGCCGGTCTTGTAAACGGGGGAGTGGAAAAGCCTGAGGGCAAGTTTTTCCGAAGAGTTTATTTCGCAGGCGGGGATCAGCAGGCGGTCAACTCAGTGGTTGGTGGTTTCGTCAACGCCGCCGGAGTAAGCCAATATGCGCTCAATCTCCTTCGTCCCGATCAGCGCGATCAAGTTGTCGCCATCGCGCAATCGGCCAGAATTCCCAGCCACAACGTAGTTGTGCGCAAAGGGTTGGAGCCTGAAATCAGGCGAAAATTCATCGCGGCGATGTTGAAGATGAACCGGCCTGAAAATCGCAACATGATACGCAGTCTTTACGGAACGGATGGTTACGTGAGGGTCAACCACAACCGATATAAGCCGGTGGTCGATATGGCCCGTAAGTATGGTTTTTTGAAGGAATAGGAAAATGTCGAAAGAAATGGTCATCCAAATCGAAAATGCGCGTGTGGAGATGGAGGGTCGGACGATTCTTTCCGTCGATCAACTCGAGGTCTCTCGTGGGGAGAGAGTGGCCATTGTCGGCAACAGTGGTTCCGGCAAGACGACCCTCATGCGGATGCTGAAGGGCTATGTGCCTTGCCAGAAGGGGAAGGTGGTCGTGATGGGGGATGTTTTCCCGATCAAGGATCCCAAAAAGATGAAAACCCATCATCGCCATATCGGTATGATTCATCAGCATTTCGACCTGATAGGCCGGGAAACCGTCTGGCAAAACGTCTACCACGGAAGGCTCGGTTATGTGTCTTTAGTGAAAAGCATGTTGGGAATCTGCTCGCAGCGTGATTTGCAAATCTGCGCACAGGCAATTCAGGAGGTGCATCTCGATGACAAGCAACGCCGCTTCGCCCGCACGCTCTCCGGCGGGGAACAGCAGCGCGTCGCCATCGCCCGGGCATTGGCGCAGGAGCCGACGATTCTGCTCGCTGATGAACCTGTATCGAGCCTGGACCCCGCATTGTCCGAGGACATCATGGATCTCCTCGTGTCGGTTTGCGACGCCTACGAACTCACGCTCATGATGAGTCTCCACCTCCCCGAAATTGCGCGAAAGTATGCAGATAGAATCCTGGCGATGAAAAACGGAAAAATCATGTGGGATGGTTCTTCGGATTTACTCTCGAATGATAGGATATGTGAAATCTACGAGTTCATGGGAACAAACGGAGTCGTGAATGGGAACGGAACGAGAGCAAGCAGAAGCGCTTTCACCTGGCCGTATGGCTGGCAAGGTCAGCCTCTTCCTGGCAGTTAGCGCACTCTTATTCTGGTCTTTTCAGGGTTCTGAGTTTTCACCCGGGCAATTCTGGCGCGGGATTCCACAACTGTTTCACTTCTTTGGCCGGATGACGCCGCCGGATTGGTCGGTCTGGGATGTTTTGCTGACCTCGGCTGTCGAAACGCTGCAAACCACCATTGCGGGTACTTTTCTGGGTGCTTTGTTCGCCTATCCGCTGGGCGTGCTGGCGGCTTCGAACTGGACGCCGGTCTGGGTGCATCTGCCCATCAAGGCGTTCATGGCGTTCGTCCGTTCCATCCCCTTACTGTTGCTCGCATTGTTGTTCGTCTCCGCCGTGGGACTTGGCCCATTTCCGGGGGTATTGGCCTTGGCGGTGCACTCCGTCGGCGTGCTCGGGCGGTTCGTGGCCGAGGAAATCGAGGCGACCGACCCGAAGCCCCTTCTCGCATTGCAGGGCACGGGGGCATCTTCTCTCCAGATCATTCAACACGGCCTTATTCCCCAGGTATTGCCGCAGATGGTTGCACATCTGGCCATACGTTTCGAGATGAATCTGCGCGATTCCACGATTCTTGGTCTTGTCGGAGCGGGGGGCTTGGGATTTTACGTGTTCTTGTACGTGAAGCAGTTTCAGTGGCAAAAATCAGGCGTGCTGGTGCTGGCGATCATCGCCCTGGTATTCGCGGGTGAATTCGCTGCATGGCAGGTCAGAAAGCGGCTGATCTAGCTGGAACGCTCGATAAAGTCGAGTGGAGATAACCCTCGGTCTGCCTGCCGGATGCTTTCGATCGGGCAGAAACAGGAGTAACTGGTATGGATACCTTGATTGATCTCCTGAAAGAGACAACTGCGAAATTTCCCGATTCGATCGCCTTGGAAGGAGACGTAGAAGGACGCGGCCGAGTGACGCTCACCAGAAAGGAGTTGTGCGGAAAGGCTGCTTCCCTGGCGCGCGAGTTGATGGATGCAGGCGTGAAGCCGGGCGATTTCGTCGCACAGTTGGCGCCGAATCAATCCGAATGGGGGGTGGGATATTTCGGGACGCTACTCGCCGGCGGCATTCTCGTACCTCTGGACGTGAATTTGAAAGAGGGTGAACTCGCGAACATTATGGAAAAAGCCAAGCCCGTTTGCCTGGTGACGGATTCCCGTGAAGAGGAACGCGCCGAAGCGCTTGCGGGCGGTCTCGAATCGACCTGCGCGGTATTGCGCATCGATGAGGAGAGAGAGCCTGACTCCGCTGTATCGCTGGATGCACTGCCGGGTGCGGAGCGCGGTCCGGACGATCTGGCGCTGGTGTCGTTTTCATCGGGGACGACGGGTACGCCCAAGGGCGTGATGCTCTCTCATGGGAACATCACTTCCAACGTGCGCGCAGTTCTCCAAACATTCCTCGCCAGGGAGGGTGACGTTTTTCTCTCAGTTCTGCCGCTTCACCACATGTTCGAGAGTACGGGCGGTTTCCTGATACCGCTGGGGGCGGGCGCCCGCGTGCATTACCTTTCTTCCCTGAACCCGCGGCTCCTCGTCGAGGCCATGCAAAACGAGGGCATCACCATCTGCCTTATGGTGCCAGCGCTTGCGCGGCTCATCCACAAGCGGATCATGTCGAACGTGGAATCACTGAGCGGAGCGAAAAAACTCGTCTTCAAGACTCTATTCGGGATTTCCGGGATATGCCTGTCGATGGGTATTCGCGTCGGTCATCTGCTGTTTTCCCAGGTGAAGAAGAATCTTGGTCCGAATCTGCGCTATTTCGCTAGCGGAGGGGCCGCGCTCGACCCCAAAATCGCTCGAGATTTGCTCATCCTGGGAATCGAGGTGGTCCAGGGATATGGCTTGACGGAAACCTCTCCAGTCGCCCATGCGACTCCGCCGGGAGCGCAAAATAGAATCGGAACCGTCGGCCCGCCGATTCCGGGGGTGGAAGCGAAGCTCGTGCCTGTAGAGGGTGCGGAAGAGGGAGAGGGTGAAATACTGATACGGGGTCCAAACGTGATGCAGGGCTATTTCGAGAATCCCGATCTCACGGCGGAGGTCTTGCGGGATGGATGGTTTCATACCGGAGATATCGGCCGTATCGACTCAGACGGCTATCTCACGATATGCGGCCGGTCCAAGAACGTCATCGTCTCCGAGGCGGGCAAAAACATTTATCCCGAAGAGGTAGAGGAGCAGCTTCTCGAGAGTGCATGGTTCCAGGATGTATGCGTCATCGGCAGGAAAACGCCTCGCGGTGGCGAGGAGGTGTTCGCCGTCGTGGTGCTCGATCCCGAAACCGATTTGCCGCAAGAAGACGAAGAGCGAACGACTCTGGCAGATACGGAACTCAAGCGCCTGAGCGCGCACCTTGCGGATTACAAGAGAGTGGCCGGTTTTTTCCTCTGGCCCGAGGAGGAATTGCCTAGGACCACCACGCGCAAACACAAGCGAGAGGACATCAAGGCGATATTACGGGAGCGGCCTGAATTCTCGGGGGATGATTTTTGAGTACTGGAAATAAGGTGTCACATCCATACATTGAGAAGCCGAGAACTGGCTGACTGAATGGTTTATCTCCTTTGTTTATGATATCTACCTTTGGTTGAACACATTTTCCAAATGCCTCCCGAGCTTTACTGGTAAGGATTCGTTCAGGACGCCCGGGCGAGATGAGGAAAAGAGCCCATGAAGTCTAATGACAGGTCACAAACGATAAGAGATGCCTCTCAGACCCTGCTGCCATGGCTTTCCGAGACCAGACGCACCATACACATGAATCCCGAACTCGGTTACGAGGAGTATGAAACTTCTCGCCTCATCGTGGAGAACCTCGAGAGTTTCGGACTCGACGTGCACGCAGGCATAGCGGAAACCGGGGTGGTCGGCCTGCTCGAAACAGGACGCCCCGGCCCCACAATCGGTATTCGCGCCGACATGGACGCGCTCTCCATCGACGAGTCCAACGACGTGCCCTACAAGAGCCGCCAGCCGGGGAAGATGCACGCCTGTGGTCATGACGCCCATGTGAGCATGCTGCTGGGTGCTGCGCGCCTGCTTTCCGAAAATAATAACTTGCTCGATGGTCTGGGTGGGAACGTCAAATTCATCTTTCAGCCGGCGGAGGAGGGTAAAGCCGGCGGCAAGAGAATGGTGGAAGAAGGCGTTCTGGAGGAACCGCGTGTGGATCTTCTCATCGCCGCGCACGTGTGGCCCGACATGCCGGCCGGTTGTATCGGCACGCGTTCGGGGCCTTCGCTGGCGGCGGGGGACAGACTCGAGATTTACGTGAGAGGCGAAAGTTCGCACGCGGCGTATCCTCATAAATCCAAAGACGCCCTGCTGGCCGCCTGCCATCTGGTGACTGCGCTCCAAAGCATCGTGAGCAGAAACGTCGGCCCTCTCGAGTCCGCCGTTCTCTCCATCACTACGTTCGAGTCCGGTGTTGCTTTCAACATCGTGCCGCGTGATGCGAGGATAAAAGGCACTATCCGCACGCACGATCCGAAGGTCAGGGCGAAGGTGGCCGATCGTGTGCGGGCGGTAGCGCGCGGGGTGGCGGAAGCCTTCGATGTGGAGATCGACCTGGAAATCACTCCTGGATATCCTGTTCTGGTGAACCACGAGGCGGCCACTGCACTCGTTGAATGTGCGGGTGGGCAGGTTCTCGGCGCTCAGAGCGTAGAGGAAATGCCGATTTCGATGGGAGCCGAGGATTTCTCCTACATGGCGGAGAAACGGCCCGGCGCGATGTTCCGCGTGGGTATATCGAACCCGGAAAAAGGATTCGTGCACGGGCTCCATTCCGATCTGTTCGACCTGGATGAGGACGCGATGCCGGTCGGTGTGAGCGTCTTCGCTCAAGCTGTGGTCGAGTTCCTGGGAAATTCCGAGAAATACCTCGCCTAGATTTTCCGGACTCCTCCGAGGGAGGATATCTTTGAGGCCCTCAATTTTCGCTCGGAGAATTCCGACTTGCTGATCGAGCCGTTTGTTTTTCTCGCTCTGAGCGCGGCGCTGTCTTTCACCTGTGCGGATATCTTCGCGCGCAAAGGCTTGCAGTACGCCAACCATTTCGTGGGCGCCACCATCACACTGGTGGGGGAGTTGCTCTTCTTCGTCCCGTTGGTTTTCCTCTTGAGTCCCTCGTTTCCGGAAATGGGCGCGCACTATTTGTGGGTGATGATAGGCGGCCTGTGCAACCCGGGTCTTTTCCTTATCTTTTTCCTGATCGGCATCCACCGGATCGGCGTAGCGCGAGCGGCGCCGATAAAGGGGATGTCCCCCATATTCGCAGCTCTTTTCGCGCTCATTTTCCTGGGTGAGGATCCGGCCTGGTATCATCTGGTGGGTGTTTTGTTCGTTGTAGGCGGCATCGTGTTGCTCGTTTCGGGAAAGACGGAAGGACGCTGGAGCCGCTGGGACGCCCGGTGGCCCCTGATTGCGGCAATCATATCGGGGTTTGGAGCCATGTCCTGGAAAAAGGGCTTGGTTGCTTTCCCGAGCGCCCTTCCTGCCGCGATGGTAGGCGCCTCCGCCGCTCTCGTCCTGGTGGGCGCATACACCTGTTACGCCTTGCGTGAAGAGGAGGCAGGTGACGTGAAGCAAGCGTTTTGGCCGTATCTTCTGGGTGGGGTCGCGGCGGGAATGGGAATTTTTCTTTTCACCTCCTCTTTGCAGTTGAGCGAGGTTTTCAGGGTGGTGCCGCTCGTTCAGATCAGCCCTTTGTTTACCGTGCTATTCAGTGTGATCTTTCTCAGGAAAGCCGAATTCATCACATGGCGCGTGCCCGCGGGAGCGACGCTCACCGTGAGCGGGGTGATACTCGTCGTCTTGCGCGTTTGAAACAGTGGAACAGGATGGACTTCCGGCGCGAAAACCAGTATAAATCGACCGCTTGATGGTCTGGGTTTTTCCCATCCCGGCCGTCGTGGATTTTGCATGTCCCCATCGTCTAGCCTGGCCCAGGACACCGGCCTTTCACGCCGGCAACAGGGGTTCGAATCCCCTTGGGGACGCCAAGCCTGAATATCGAGATTTCTTTCCCGTCAAGTCGAGCGGCGCGAGGGTGTAACAACGCGCGCCTTGGGGGGACGGCCATCAGCGCCGTTACTCCATTCACGCCTCATGCATATGCGGTGAGGCGTGAGAAAAGCGCCCGACGCATGAAACAACTTATTCTGACAAGAATCGATCCCGTCCTGGATGAACGACAGGCCGAGCATCTGGGTCCCTGGTCGCTCCCTGATGCTCAGTTTTTCGGGTGGGAGTGGAAGAAGTATGGAATCGAGCCTCCACTCCGAGGCGAGGAGGTTCACTTCGTCTCCAGAAGACTGGAGAAGGTTTGTGAATTCTATCTTGCTGGGCTAAGCATCCGACAAAATGAAAGGCACGGGCGTTCTTATACGAATCGCTACTGGCGCATATTGTTGATGCCCTGGCTGGTCAATCTGGCCATGTGCGCATTCGAGCGATTCTTGCGCATCAGGATTCGTATCAAGAGCGGAGTTCCGCATCTGGTATATCTCGCGCCGCGCGACGAGACTCTATCATCCATCACGACGCATCATTTCAACCAGATGATGATTGATGACCCCCTGAACCGTCTGATCTTCAGCAGGTTTATCCGCGTATTCCAGCCCCGGGGCTGGGTAATGCGAGAGGGCGCCCCGGCCCCGGAAGATTCGTATTTTTCCTCAAATTCCTCCCCGGGCGCGCCTATTACGGAAAACTACGCGGTTTTCAAAAAAGTGCAGAGAAAAATGGAGGTGTATCGCTGGGCGAGCATTATGTCCTCAAACTTAGGCTTCGTGCAGTTCCATAAAGTGCATGGTTTGAGTCCGCTGGATGCCGCCTACATATCATTACGCATGCTGTTTCGAAACAATAAGCGTTGGAGGAAGGCTGCAAGAGCATTTCAAAAGACGTCTGAAGCGGGAAGTGCGCACCTTACCAAGGAAGATGTGGCCGGAGAAATCCAATCGATACGACACATCGCCGCCGGGGAAGCCGAAGTTTTCCTGAGCGTTCTGGATGCACTCGTTTCGGAGACGATGCCGAGGGTATTCACGGAGCATTATTTTGAAAACGAGAAAAAAGCCCTGTTGAAGGTAAAGGCGACGGCGCCCTGGACGGACACCATCGCCTACGGCCATCTGGGCAATGACGATCAGTCGAACTTTTATGTGGCCGCTCTCCTCGAAAAACACCCCGTCAGGCTGGTCATCAGTCAACACGGAGGAAATTACGGCATCATCGAATCGGCGCCCTGGCATCAACTTTCAGAGTATAAGACGGCCGATCGGTTCATCTCGTGGGGATGGGAGCGCCAATCCGACTATCGGGTAAACGCCCTGCCGGCAGCATCTCCATTTCTTTCCAAAATGAGGCGGAACAAGAAACGCGGTTCAACCATCGTTCTGGTCAGCTCCGAACTCACTCCCCATCTCAAGTGGCTGGCAGCGGACTGTCTTCCCGAAGATATACCGCGCTATATGTGCGAGAAGGCGAGTTTCATAGAACACCTGGACGACGCGCCCCGTTCCGCCTTGTGGTACAGGCCGTACATGCGCAGGCGAAATAATCACTTTGATCAGACTTACATCGAAAGACGATTTCCCGATGTGAAAATACTTCACGGGAAACTGGCGCAATACATGCCGAGTCGCCTCTCGCCAGCGTTGGCGGGGTGCGGCGTTTGTGTTCTCGATCGCCCGGGGACGACGGCGGCCTTCACGATGGCGGCTGGCATTCCGACCCTCTTCTTTGGCCATCAAAACGCCTGGCGGGTTTCACATTATTCGAAGCCCTACTTCAATAAACTCTCAAGCGTGAGCGTTCATCATTCCTCCGGCGAGAGTGCGGCGAGACACCTGAACGCCATCTGGCCCGACGTCGATTCGTGGTGGGAGGACGGCCAAACGCGAGAAGCCGTCGCCGAGTTTGCGCGTCGCTATTACAGGAGCAACAGGTACTGGCGCTCGGAATGGGTGGATATTTTCTCATCCCCCGATTCCGAATTGTGGAGAATCGATGAGGCGGAGATGGGCTGATGGCCAGAATATCCTTGACGAACGATTTGTTCGGAGACTTCGAAGTCGGGGATGGGCGGCTGATGGGCGTCTATGGCCCCTCCCTGCCCAAAGGCGCAGGACTTGACGATGAAGCTCTCAGGGAGCGGATTCGAAACCCAATCGGTACTCCTCCTCTTCAGGAGATTTCCAAAGGCGCGGAGAAGGTGCTGATCGTCACCGACGACAATACGCGCCATACTCCGCTTCACCGCGTGATCCCCATTGTCCTGGAGGAACTCGCCGAGGCGGGTATCTCTGATTCCTCGGTACGTATTCTGATTGGCTTGGGCACACACCGCGCCATGAGGGATGAGGAGATAAGGCGCAAGTTCGGTGACGATCTGGTCGCGCGATTCGAGATTCTCAACCACGAATGGAAAAACCCCACAAAGCTGACTTCTTTGGGAAAGAGCAAGTTAGGCTTCGAAGTGCTGATGAACAGGGAAATCCTGAAGGCGGGTCTCCTCATATCCGTGGGCAGCATCATCCCCCATGCGACGGCGGGGTTTTCCGGCGGGGCGAAGAGCGTGATGCCCGGCATTTGCGGAGAGGCCACGATAGAGGCGACCCATTGGACCGCTCTGGATTATGAGATGAGCGAAATTCTCGGCAACTTCGAAAACAAGGTGAGGGAAGCGTTCGTTCACATTGCGCGTCGGGCCGGGCTGCGCTTCATCGTCAACACGATCATGATGGATGAGGAAAGAATCTACGACGCTGTAGCCGGAGGTGCGGAATCGGCTCACGAGGCGGGCTGCAGGAGATGCCTGAAGCTATACGGTGCTTCGGTTCCTGCCAGGGCGGAAGTCGTCGTCGCGGAAGCCCACCCGTCTGACATCGATCTGCGCCAGTCCATCAAAGCCGTGTGCGCGGCGGACGTTGTCTGTCGTGATGGTGGAGTGATCATCCTGGCCGCGGAATGCCGGGAGGGCATCTCTCCGCAATTCCCCCATTTTGAGCGCTATGGGTTCAAAGACCCCGACACACTTTACCGCAAGGTCGAGACGGGTGAATTTCGTGAAAAACTCCTGGCCTATACGCTGGTCGCCATCGGCAGAATTATCTCCAAACGAGTAAATGGGATATTGGTTTCTCCTCATATCGGTCACGAGGAGGCGGAGCGAATGGGATTCGGCTGGGCCGAGTCGATAGAGGCGGCAATCAATGCCGCATTGGAAACGAGAGGACCGGATTCGAAAGTCATCGTGCTTCGGCAGGCGGGACAAATCATGCCCGTGATTTCAAACGGGAATACGAGAGGAGAGGGGAGGTGATCGTCGCCGTCATACCGGCCAAGCGGCATTCGGGTCGTCTGGCGGACAAAAATTTGTTGGTTATCGACGGATTACCTTTGGTGGCGCATGCGATTCGGTACGCACGAAGATTCAAAAGCGTGGACAAGATCGTCGTCTCCACCGATGCGGAGGAGGTCGCCGAAATTGCTGCGCGAAACGGCGCGATGGTTCATCTACGTGGCCAAGAGCTGGGTGGTGAAACGCCCCTGCTCGAAGTCTACCGGGACGTCGCAGAGAAATTGAGCCGTGAGAAAATTTCTTTCCTCGTTGGAATTCAGCCGGATCATCCGAACAGAAAAAGCGACCTGGACGCCCTCGTCAGATATGTCAAAGACAACGGGATCGACGATTTGCGCACTGTGGACCGCCATGGCAAGCGGAACGGAGCGCTTCGCATCATGAGCTTAAGAGGGTTGATGGCGGATCCGCCTCTTCAAACTTCCACCGTTCGAGATGACTGTATCAACATCCACACTGCATTCGACTTCGCCATGGCGGAACAGGAGATGAGTGCATATTCAAAGGAAATCACCGTCGGAGGCAAAATGATAGGCGCGGGACATCCCGCCTTTCTGATTGCCGAAGGAGCCTGCAACCACATGTGTGACCTGGGGCTTGCCAAGGAGATGATCGATCTCGCCGCCGATGCCGGGGTGGATGCGGTCAAGTTCCAGACCTACAAGGCCGAACGACTTACGCGCAAAGGGGCGATGACCTACTGGCGGGGAAAGCGGATCCTGCAAATCGAGTATTATCGGAAACTTGATCGCTTCGGCGCGCCCGAATATGAAGCGCTTTTCACACATGGCCGTGAGAAGGGTGTTATCACGTTCTCCACGCCGTTCGACCTCGAAAGCGCCGAGATGCTGAATGATTTGGGCGCGCCGCTCTTCAAAATTGCCTCTTGCGATCTTCCCGACAGCCGCTTGCTCAAGTGCGTGGCCGGTTTCGGCAAGCCCGTCATTCTTTCGACCGGCGGTTCGACGGTGGAGGAGATCGAGCGGGCTATCGCCACCTTTTTCGCTACAGGCAATCGTCAACTCATCCTCATGGCCTGCACCTTGAGTTATCCGGCCGAGAACGATGACGCGAACCTCCTTCGAATCCACACTTTGAAGGAAAGATATCCCAGCCTCATCGTCGGCCTTTCGGACCATACGGAGCCGGACGAACACATGGCCATACCCGCCCTGGGTGTTGCGCTGGGCGCGAGGGTCATCGAAAAACACTACACGTTGGACCGGAGTCTGAGCGGTTCGGGACATTCCTTTTCGATGAACCCGGAAGATTTGAAAAAGATGGTGCAAAACGTTCGTCTTGCCGAAAGCGTATTGGGCGACGGCGCGCTCGGAGTCGCCGAGGCGGAAAATTCTGCGCGAAACAGCGCGCGACGCAGCATCGTTGCAGAACGGGATATACGGCGCGGAGAGACCATTGAATCCTCGATGCTGGGCATGAAACGTCCCGCTGAGGGACTTCCCGGCTGGATGATGGATGAATTTATCGGGAAAAGAGCGAAAACGGACATCCAGGCGGATCAGGCTCTCTTGATGGACATGGTGGAGTGATCATGGAGTCAGTATTCCTGGCATCCGGGTTGAATCGTCATGCCTAAGGTCACGGTGTATATCCCCGCCTACAACTACGGGCATTTTCTCAATGCTGCGCTCCAAAGCGTGTTGAAACAAACCATGGACGACTGGGAGTTGATCGTCATCGACGACGGTTCGACGGACGACACCACACAAATTCTCACATCCTACAGAATGCATCCCAAGATTCGCATTCTCAAGCAAGAGAACAGGGGTCTTAATTTCACAAACAACATGGCCTTGCGCATCTCTAAAGGCGAATACCTCATGCGGCTGGATGCGGATGATTTCCTGGATGAGAACATCCTATTGGTTCTCTCCCAAGTTCTGGACATGAAGCCCGACGTGGATCTGGTGTACCCGGATTATTATCTAGTGAACGAGGATGGAGAGATCACCGAAATCATCCGTCGCCAGAAAATAGGAGAAGAAGTTGATTTGCTGGATCTTCCGGCCCATGGCGCATGCACCATGATCCGCAAGCAAGTCCTGTGGGAAATTGGCGGTTATTTCGAGGAGTTCAGTTGCCAGGATGGTTATGGCATGTGGCTGAAATTCATTGAGCGACATCGGCCTTACAACGTGAATGTGCCCCTGTTCTATTATCGTCGCCACGAAGCGAGTTTGTCTAAATCCCGGGGTCTGATTCTGGAGACGCGCCGCAAAATTAAAAGGCGAGTGGTGGAGGAGATGAACCTCTCCCGCATACCGAAAGTGCTGGCTCTCGTTCCCGCATTCTTGGATTCGGGATTCGCATTCGGAGATCCTTTCCGACAGTTCATGGGAAAATCGCTGCTGGAACGGACGCTGGAGCAAATCATGGAAGCGCGTTCCATCGACAAGGCAGTCGTTTCCTCGAACGATGAAGACGTGTTGGCTTATGCGAATCGTTATAAGGGAGTGGACGTACTCCTCATGCCCCAAGCGCCGGCGAAATGGGCCGTGAGGATGGTGGATACGTCACTTCACGTTCTGAAGACGCTGGAGGAGCGGGGTTATATCCCCGACGCCGTATGTGTTTGTTGCGTCAACACTCCTCTTCGCGGGGGCGCACACATAGACAAGGCCGTGGACACCATGACGATTTTCAATGTCGATTCCGTGATATCCATAACCGAGGATTTTTCGTTTTACTATCATCACGGTAAACACGGACTCACCCCCGTCAACGGCTCTCTACAGAGAACGCTGCGTCTGGAGAGAAAAGCGTTGTTCAAGGATAACGGCGCGATATACCTGAACCGGGTGGATACAGTTCTGGCCGGGAAATTCCTGGGAGAAAGAATAGGGCACATCACGATGCTTCCGGAGGAAAGCGTGAGAATCGATTCCGAATATGAATTCTGGTTGGCTGAGAAGATTGCGGCCGAGTGGATGCAAACGGCTCCGTCTGATAATATTGCCGATGTTCAAACTTCATGAACGCCACTCCACGAGATAGAAAAGACCCACCACGAGGCAATGGTTCCGGAGATATCGACCCGGCCCGCGAACGAGTGACGATGAAACGCATGCCATAACTTCTGGAGCACATTGAGTGATTTTCTCGATGCGTCCGGGGTTTTCGGTCCAATGCAATCGTTTTGTTTTCGGGCAATTTCCGGCTTCAGAGAAGAAGCCTCATGTGGAACGATAAGCAAAGGAATATCTTCGCCGTCGCACAGGACTACAAGGATTTCCTGTTCTTGTATCTGGTCATCCTCATTTTGGCGACGATGTTTGAAAGCGTCGGCCTGGGACTGTTGATGCCCATATTCCAGACGATTCAGGGCATCGAAACGAACCACGTCCTCACGGCGTACACAGAATGGGGATTCGGTGTCGTCGGCCTGGAGTTTTCACTCATCAATCTCGTCGCTTTGTTCACGTTCGCCATGCTGGTCAAATATTCTCTTGTTGCGCTCTCCATGCGATTTGCACGGATGCTGAGCGCGAGAATCTCATGCGACATGAGAGAAAAAATCTTCCGGAACCTCCTGGACCTCCCACTCTCGTTTTTCTACCGGAAAAAAGTCGGTGACCTCCTCGCCGTTCAATTCACCTCTGCGAATAATTGCGGTTTCGTTTTCGAACACGCAATGCTCATCACGAACGCCGTTTTCTTCTGTATCTTGTATCTGGTTCTGAATCTGATGGTTTCTGTTCCGCTGAGTGTTCTGGTCCTCTGCCTTACGTCAATCTCCTGGTTTTTTCTGCTCCCCTGGTTTCGAAGGGCCTATGCGCAAGGAGAGAAAGAATCTCAAGGAGTGGAAAACGTCAGTTCCTATCTTCTCGATGTTTTCTCGGGAATCAAGACGGTGAAGGTGTTCGGAAACGTCGAACACCACATCGAAAATTACACGATGCGAGCGAGTGAATATCGGCGGGTGTCGGTCCGGATCATGGACAACAGAATCGTCGCGTCGTTCTTCTACGAACCGTTGATTTTCCTCATGATGGTTTTCTGTCTGGTTGTTTCTGTTAAATTTCTGGATATTCCCTTTTTCACACTAACGGTGTTTTTGGCGATCTTCTTGCAGGTACTCCCCAAGCTCAAGCTGATAGGCAACTATTGGCTCATCGTGAGCGAATTCGCTCCCCATTTGGCGAGGGTTCTCGAATACACAGAAGGCGAATGCCAGGAATTTTTGCCAGAAGGAACCATCTCCTTCGACTCCCTGAGAAAGGGTGTCCGGTTCGAAAACGTTTCTTTCGCCTATCCGGGCGCGCAGGGCGATGCACTGAGCGGAATAAACGCATCGATCGAAAAGGATGCGACGACGGCGATCGTTGGTTCCTCGGGAAGCGGGAAGACGACCTTCGTCAATCTGTTCTTGCGTCTTCACGATCCGGCGCAAGGCGTCATTTTTGTCGATGACGTGGATTTGAGACAGCTGTCCGCAAAAGAATGGCGAAGCCGGATCGGGGTGGTGGAACAGGATCCCTATCTCTTCAACGACACGATTTACAACAACATACGCTATGGAAACTTGAGTGTGGATGAAGCGCAGGTACAAAAGGCGGCGGAGATCGCCTATGCCCATGAATTCATCATCGGGTTGCCCGAGGGATACGGGACGATAATCGGAAGCCGGGGGTTCAAATTGTCCGGGGGACAGAAACAGCGACTCGCCCTCGCAAGAGCACTGGTCCGCTCTCCACGCATACTGGTTCTGGACGAAGCGACGAGTTCGCTCGATAGCGGGTTTGAGCATCTTATCCAGGAGGCCGTAGGGAATCTCGGGGGGCGAATGACCATTCTGATAGTCGCTCACCGCCTTTCCACGATCAGGGATGCGGACAAGATTCTGGTTCTGGAGGGCGGGAGAATCGTCGAGGAAGGTGACCATCCCGCTCTCATGCGGATGCAAGGCCTATATAAAAAATTTGTGGAACTACAGTCTTAAAGCGGCTGAACGAAATGTCCCGGCCGCACCGGTTCTCGTCGGGTTCGAGGTCTCTCGCCGCTACATTGGCGAGATGATTTTTATTAAACGGTAAAAAGATGGCTTGGTGAGAAATATGTGCGGAATCTGTGGAATTACCTCGACCGAACTCTCTTTGTCTTCGATAGAAGAGGGTGTTGCGAGGATGTGTGGTGCGATGACGCATCGCGGACCCGACGATGCGGGGTTTTGGCGTTTTGGCGCGACCTGCATCGGGGTGAGACGTCTGAGCGTCATCGATCCGAGTTCAGCGGCGAAACAGCCTATGACCAGCAAAGATGGGAGGATCTGCGTCGCATTGAACGGTGAAATCTATAATTTCAGACGGTTGAGGGAAGCTCTGGCGGGTGGTGGCCACGCTTTCAGATCGCGCTCCGACACGGAGGTTCTTCTGCGCCTTTACGAGGAAGAAGGAGATGAGTGCGCCCGTTTTTTGAGAGGCATGTTCGCATTCGCCATCGTGGACGCCGGTCGAAGGGTCTTGCTTTTGACCCGCGACCGGCTTGGCGTCAAGCCTTTGTATTACGCGCCGATTGCGGGTGGATGGGCGTTCGCCTCGGAGTTGGGGGCGTTGGTGAGAAGCGGCGTTATTCGCCCCGAACTGGACCTGCATTCTCTCGACCTCAGCCTTTCTCTGGGCTATGTTCCCGGCCCACGCACGCTATTGAAAGGCGTAAAGGTTTTGCCTCCGGGACACCGGTTGCACATCACGGAGAGGGAGGCATCCATCGAGCGATGGTGGGATATGCCGATGGCCGGAGCGACGCGATGCGCCGAGAAGGAAATAGTCCCCCGTCTCCGAAGTCTGCTAGAGGAAAGCGTCGAACTCCACATGATAAGCGATGTCCCCCTGGGGGTTTTTTTGAGCGGCGGCCTGGATTCTTCGGCGATTGCGGGATTGATGTCGCATCAGTCGGACAAACCCGTAAGAACCTATTCGGTCGGTTTCGATGACGCTCCGGAAGTGTACGACGAGAGGCGACATGCGAGAACGGCCGCCCAATCCTTCTCAACGCGCCACACCGAATTCGTGCTGAAAGGCTCGAAATTAGTGGAGGAACTTCCCCGGATTATACGGCACCTGGATCAGCCCAGCTTTGATGGAGTCAATACCTATCTCGTATCTCAGATAGCCAAGCAAAATGGCGTTACCGTCGCCTTGTCCGGTCTCGGCGCGGATGAGCTTTTCGGCGGCTACGACTCTTTTCGTCTGATACCGCCTTGTTGGCGAATTTCGACCACGTGGGGAAAGTTGCCTTTGACGGCGAGAAAAACCCTCGTGACTCTTGTCTCGCTGATGCTCCACCGCAGCCCGAATATGCCTCCGGAGCGCATCGAAAAGTTTCTTCGGCTGCAATGGGTGAAATCGCCGCTGGGATTGTACGCCCTGGCGCGTTTTTTGTTGTGGCCCGAGGAGAAGTGGGCTTTGTATGCCCCACAACTTCAGGCCCACTTTCGCGAACGCAAAGCGGATACAGATATTTTGGCGATGCTCGAGTCGTTGGTCCGTGTCGGCGAGAGACCCTGGAGCGTTCTGAGCGAACTCGAAATGCAGGTGTACATGGGATGGAGAACTTTGCGGGATACCGACACGATGAGCATGGCTCATTCCCTGGAAGTGCGGGTGCCGTTCGTCGATCATCATGTCGTGGAATTCGTCTGTGGCCTGCCGCCTGGCTGGGAGAGAAGATGGGGGCACCCGAAGAGATTGCTCGAGGCTTCACTTCGCGACGTAATTCCCGCTGGGATTTCAGGCAGAAAAAAGCAGGGCTTCGCCCTTCCGATGGCGAATTGGATGAGGGGGGAATTGCGAGAAATCCTCGAAGACGCGCTGAGTGAGGAGTCGCTTCGACGAAGAGGGATTTTCTCGCCCAAAGAGGTGCGCAGGCTATACGCCCGTTTCCTGGAAGGGAGGTCCGCCTACCCTCTTATCTGGTTTCTATCTGTATTGGAGCTTTGGTTTCGGGAGATGCTGGACGCCCGACACTCGGCGGACACTTGATGCAGGAGAGAGGAATTCGAAGTGATAAGCGTTTTGATGACATCTTACAACGCTCAGGACTACATCGTCGACGCTGTGAAGAGCATACTCGCGCAGACGGATCCTGATTTTGAGTGCATCATTATCGACGATGGTTCCACGGACGATACGATTCGCATCGTCAAGCAATTTTGCGATTCCCGAATTCGCCTCATAGAGGCGGGAAGAATCGGACTTGCAAGAGCACTCAACCTCGGGGTGCGCGAGAGCAGAGGTGAATTTATCGCCCGCCATGACGCCGACGATTTGTCACATCCCAGGAGATTTGAAATTCAAAAAGCGGCGATGCGGCGTTTCCCCGGTTATTCCGCGGTCGTATCTCCCCTGTACGCTTTTTATGCCGAAGATGTTCCCCATTGGCCCGGATTCGGACTGGAAAAGGCTAGGACTTCGCTGAACGACGTGAGGAAAAAACTCATGCTTTTTAATCCCGTGGTTCACACGTCGTTGTTTGTGAGAAGAGATGTGATGGAGAAGATTCGAGGCTACGACGAAAGCCGCGCCAGCCAACTCGATTGGGACCTGTACGTCCGATTATATGAAAACGGGTTGAGACTCGGTTCCTTGAAGGCGCCCGTGGCGGCGAAAAGAATCCATGCGAGACAATTCTTCGAACGTGGCGCCAGGCTTCGCTATGTGTTCGATGGTGTTGTGCTGCAAAGAAGAGCGATTCGCGCCCTGGGGGGTGGACTCGTATATCATGCGCTGTTGCCGCTATGGTTTGCGTATCGCATGTTGCCGCACAAAGTGCGCATGTGGGTGAAGAGAGGCTATTTTTCCAGACGGCCGGGCGCGCGGGAGTAGTTTTCCTTGAGCGTGGAGCGCGCGGCGTCAAACGCCTCTTCTCATCAACTCACCAACGCGGTCATTCGTCTGCATGCGGTATATTTTCTCATCCCGTGGGAACGCGTTCCCTACTTCCCGGGTCAATTCGTGGGTCCTTATAAGGTCTACGTGCTCCTTTTTGTGTTGCTGTGCGGCGCATGGGCGGTAGAGGTCATCCGGTACGGTGCTCGAAAACCCACGTTTTGGTTCGCCGTATCCACTGTTTGGTTCTGGGTGATTTTCTGGGCGGGGATTTTCCTCGGCTACATGCAGGATGACCCCATAATGACGTCCGTGCCCCTCTACCGGATTCTGGCCGGCGCCGTGCCCTACGCCGACGGCATGCTCGTATGGTATCTGGTTCATAACAACCGGTGGAGGAGAGAGGAGTTCGAGGGCGCGCTCAGGTGTGTGTTCTGGGTCGCCTTGGCGATGGGTGTCGAGAGCATTCTCTTCTATTATTTACGCATTCCCAATCCATATTCGCTCAATCATGAGGGACAGTTTTTTCTCGGCATGTTCGTTCGGCACCACATCGTCGCCAGCAGGCTCGGGCTGATACTGGTGGGAGTCGCCTTTTATTTCTTCTGGAGAAGAGGCGGCTGGTTCTATCTGTTCGCGTCGCTTGCCGGAATTCTCCTGGTGTTTTCCACATGGCGAAGAGTTCCGATTTTCATGCTCTTTCTAGGCGCAATCCTTTTAATTCTCTTTTTCATGAAGTTCAGAAGACGCCCGGACGTGAAGGGGAAGATGAAGTCTTTTTTCGTTTCTTGTCTCACGGTATCGGTTTTCCTCGCGTGCATCGGCGTCTCCGTGATGGTGGGGACTTGGGTGCGGGGAGAGTTCGTTGAGGCATCGAATCTCTCAATGAGCGTCAAGGAGCGGCTCTTTCAGTACGCGCGGGCGGCGGACGTGTTTATTGCGCGGCCCTTCCTGGGGGGCGGGCCGCGGCAGGGATTTTTGTATGGGTACTCCAAAGATACGCCGGCCACGTTCTCCGGGTACGTTTATGGCGACATCACCCGGTATGAATCGGGTATCCAGGGATGGTCGACTTCGGATTTGTTTCAGGAAAACCCGAGAAAGAGCGCACCGGTTTCGCTCCACAGCCTGCCGATGAATTTTGTCGTGGATTTGGGATTGCTGGGACTCGTCCTGGTAATAGTCATGCTCATCACTGGCGCGAGGTATTTTTTTAGAATCATGCGATTGCCGCCGCATAAGGGTTCACTCTGCCTCGTGATGCCTTTCGCCGTCATCTTCTCCACTGTCGCTGCCTTGTTTTTTGCCGTTTCTACCACGGCCCATTTTTATCCCTACTGGCTGTTCACCATCCTGCTCCATTTCGTCCACTGTCTGTATCGTGAAGTTCTGGCAGGTCCTTTTAGGGGCTTTCCGATCGTGAGGATTTCGCCGTCAGGCAGTACGCCGTGATGGCCCAGTAGAGAACGGAAATTTTGGGAGACGAGAAGATGTTCTCGGCTCCAGCCTGAAAACATACGCCGATGCAGGCGGCCCACCCCCAGGCTTCGGGTGAGCGCATCGAAAGCCGCCCCGTTTTCCTCAAGTGAAGAAACACCTCGATGAGTCCTCCGGCAATCAGGCACAGGAACAGAAAGCCTCCCGGAAAGCCCGATTCGACGAAGGCTTTGAGATAAGAGGAATGGGCTGAAAGCGGCGGGAGATATTCATCCCTGCGAGTTGAGAGCTCCTTTTTCCGGCCCAGGGGCTTGCTCGCTCTCGCTGAATCGTGATCCTTCACTCGCCAGGACGGCGCTTTCAGTCCCTCGTGGTTTATGTTAGCGCTCTCGCTTTTCTGAAACGCCTGAGGGAAGAGGCCGTTTCCATGGCCCGCCAGGGGGCGGTCTGCGAGCATTTTTCCGCCGACGCGATAGATATAGATTCTGGGGAGCAGCGAGAGGTCCATGAAGTCTTCGTCATTTACCGCGACGGCGCCAATCGACAGGATCAGGAAAGCGGCCAGGAAAAGCCGGAGGAGACGGCTGTCGGTGAAGGAGATGCGGCCGGAAGTCATATTCGCGGGACATGTCTTCGCGAAATATGAGATCATCGAACAGCAAACGGCGAAGCCCAGGACTCCTCCATAGCTGCCCGTCAACGCCAATGCGATGAGGTGCGCAGCGAGGATGGCGACGGCCGCCGGACGTAAAAACGTGCGGTAGAGCAGCGGGTAGAGCGTGGTCCACAGGATCAGGTAGGCGGCGAGAAAATTAGGATGCCCGATCGGCCCGGGCCGGGAGTCAAAGAACATCCGGGGGAATTGCGAATACAACAAATCGGCGCGGAAGATTTGGTGCGGCCCCCAGGTTTTCCATATGACCTGATAGGCCAGATTCTGGAGTAGTACCGCCGCCAGCAAGATGACGCCGCCGTAGAGGATGGCTTTCAGGATACGATTGCGTGCGGTTTCGTCCTCGCAAATATCCTGAAAAACGAGGAAAGCGATGAAATAGGCGATTGTTTCGGCGAGGCCCCAGAATTGTTGTTTCAAGGGAGCGCCGCTCAGCCATGCCGCAATGAGACTCCAGACGATGTAGGCGAGCCAGATATAGCAAAAAATCGGTTGGGTCTTAAAGCGAACGGATTTTTTGTATTTCAGCACATGCAGCGCGAAGCCTGAGGCCAGGGCCAGTAGCGCCATTTTGTCGTATGAGATGCTTCTTCCCGTATCGTAGAATGCGACCTCGATGTTCACGAGTGGATTCAGGAACAAGAACAACGCACCCGCGGTTCCGAGGTTGTACAAGCTTGTCCAGATGATTGCGGCAGCGCCTACGGTCATGGCGCCATATGCCAAGAGCGAAGGATTCATCACGAAAAAAATGGCCTCCAGGAAGCGGAGATTTTCTTGAAAAGGACCGAAAATCTCGCACTTTCAAGATCGGTAAAAACGTATGTGCCTCAAATTTCTTTTGCTTCGCTTATGAGTTGACAATCTTGGGTTTTCCTCACAACATGCCTATTGGCATACAATTCATGCGCGAAGATTCACGGGCTGCTCGCAGAATAGATGGCGGCTGTCTCCAAGTCGGAATTTGCATGAAGCCATGTCGAATTTTCTGCTCTCATGGTGGAATATGAATTTTGTCTCGGTCGTGCGACAATGTTTTCGTTATATTTTCGCTATTCATTCGAATATAAGGGAATCCGGCTTGAATGTAAAGCGAAAAATAGCAAACGCCAGAACTTTGCGTTCTCATTCTTCGTATCGAGTTCTAAGCGCTCGTGAAATGTGTTGAGTTCTCTTATGGAAGGCCGCGTTCCTTTGGAATCCATTTCCGGTAGCGGGAAATTATCCGCCCTGAAGAGCGGTAGGGTCTTGAGCCGGCGTCAATATCTATGCAAACGCGCGTTTGATTTGGGGTTCAGCATAACGGTTCTGGTCTCGTTCGCCCCTTTTGGCCTCCTAATCGCCATCCTGATCAAGCTCGCGAGCGAGGGGTCGATATTTTATTCCCAGGCCCGCGTCACGCAGGGTGGGATATTGTTCACGCTCTATAAATTCCGGACCATGCGCGCGAATGCCGATCAACCGCCGGGAACCATGTCCACGAAGGAAAACGACCCGAGAATCTATCCATTCGGGCGTTTTCTCCGCCGGTATCACCTCGATGAGTTTCCCCAACTCTGGAACGTCATCAAAGGGGATATGAGCATCGTCGGTCCGAGGGCGGAATACATCAAGACGCTGGAGATTGCCAAGAAGCACTACCCGGAATTCGAGTATCGCGAGCTCGTTCCGGCGGGAATCACGGGATGGGCGCAGATCAAGCAAGGCCACGTCGACCAGATTGAAGAATATAGAATCAAGCTGGAGCATGATTTATACTATATTCTGAACTACTCGTTCTGGATGGATTTGCAGGTAGTATTCCTGACGATACTCACCCTCTTGCGCGTCCGGCGGCAACGCGCCTAGGCTCTCGGCGCCGTTTGCGGGAGCCTGGTATCCCTCATACGGAATTCTACGTGAGTTGCGCTTGATTCTTCCCCGGTTTCACTTCGGCTCCGCCCATACGCTCATAGAGTTCCAGGATTTTTTCAGTCACGATTTTATCGGAAAACTCCTGCTCCACAATCCTCCGCCCCGCTTCGCCCATTCTTCGCCTCAAGTTAGAGTTCTGCGCCAGCTTCCCGATGGCGTCGGCCAGGCTCTTGGCGTCACGGGGAACGACGCTTAGTCCGTTCACACGGTCCTTCAGAATATCCCGGCAGCCGGGAACATCCGTGGCCACCAGCGGGCGCGCGCATGCCGCGGCTTCCAGCAAGCTTCTCGGGAGCCCCTCTTTGTAATACGTCGGCAAGACGGCGATGTGAGAGCTTCTCCAGACCTCGGCCATGTCCTCCCTGTAGCCCCACCATTCGATTCGAGCCTCCCGGTGCCACCGAGAAAGCGTGGATTCGGGAATGGACGATGGATTCTTGGGGTCCGGGCTTCCCACCAGCACCATGCGAATTCTTATGCCTTCTTCTTTCAGCAAGACCGCCGCCTCTACAAATTCATACACCCCTTTTTCATCGAGCATCCGGGAAGCGAGCACCGCCAGGGGCGTGCCCGGGGGCTCCGGTGCAGGAAGAAAGGATAGGACGTTTACGCCCGAGCCGCGAACGACGCTCAGACGGGATTCATCGGGAAGCACGTTCTGGAGAACCATCTCCTTATCGGAGTCGTTTTGCACGATTACACGGGTGTTCTTCCTTCGGTGGAGATATCGCAGCATGGACAATACGATTTTTTTCAGGCAACGGAATTTCAGCGATTTTTCAGAAAACAGCGAGCCCTGTCCCAGAAACGAATTCACGACGAAAGGCGTTTTTGCCAGTCGCGCGGCGAGTGTTCCGTGAAGCAGGTTTCTCACACCGAGATGATGAGCGATGTGAGGCTTGTGCTTCCGATAGGCGCGAATGAGTTTGAGGAGGTCGAGCCATTCCCTGAACAAACTGATCTTTCTCCTGTTTTCATTCTCCAAAGCGAGGCATTCGAATCCTTCCGCGCGAATCCGCTCCATGTATTTTCCGCCGATTCTCACGCATACGACGACGCGGTATCCCGCATCCCTTGCCGCCAGCGCGAGCGCGCGCCTGTGGCTCAAGAAATATCTGTCCTCCAGGTCCAGTAGAAGTAAGGTATTACTCATCTCAACGCTCTTGCTCATCCAGCCAGGATTGAAACATCAACACGCTCCAAAGCCCGAATCGCCAGTCCCTTGCGCCAGATGAGTGCTGCTCCCACATCCGGCGAATGGTTTCCGCATGTAAAAATCCCTCTTCCCTGAGTCGCGATTCGCTCAATAAATCTTCCGCCCAGTCCTGAAGAGGTCCTCTCAACCATTCACCGACAGGGACGGCGAACCCCATTTTAGGCTTTTGGATCAGCGAGACGGGAACGTAGCGGGACAACAACCGCCTTAAAATCCATTTTCCCTCCCCACCCCGCAACTTTAACTTCAGCGGGAGATTCCAGGCGAACTCCACTACCCGGTGATCCAGGTATGGTGCTCTCACCTCGAGGCTCGCTCCCATGCCCGCCCTGTCCACCTTTACGAGGATATCATCGGGCAGGTATTCCATCATGTCGCGGTACATCATCCACTCCGCATGATTCAGACCGATTGGAACGGCAAGTGTACTTCCTGGGTCGCGTTGCTCATGGAGACAAACCGAAGCATCCCCGTGCGCCCTCAGGCGCTCATACATCGCATCAAGACTCGCTGCGCCGAAGATATCCGCCAGCTTATGGATCTTCTCCCTGGCCATCTCGACTTGGTAACGCCTGGGCAGCAGGGGAGAAATTTTTTCATAATACCGCGCCAGCGCGAGATACCGCCTGGTCAATCCCATCGCGATTTGCGTTTTCACACGCTGCGGCAGCCGGTGAGTCCACTTCCAGACCCTGGGCGCCCAGAAATGGCGGTAGTAGCCGCCGAAAAGCTCATCGCCCCCATCGCCCGAGAGGGCGACCGTCACGTGCTTCCTCGTGAGTGCGCAAAGCAGGTGCGTGGGAATCTGGGACGGATCCGCAAACGGCTCGTCATAGAGCATGGGCAGGCGCGGGATGACCTCGAGCGCTTCTTTCGGCCCTGCGTAGAGTTCGGTGTGCTCGGTTTCGAGATGGCGGGCCATCTCACGCGCATGGTGTGCTTCGTCATAGCCTTTCTGATGAAATCCGATGGAGAACGTCCTGACGGGAGCGCCGCTCTCCTCTTTCGTCAGGGCTGCCACTGTCGATGAATCGACTCCGCCTGAGAGAAACACACCGAGCGGCGCATCTGAGCGCAGCATCTGGCGTACGGAGCGTTTCAGCACTTCTTCCAGTTGGTCGAGCGCCTCATCGTCGGAGAGCGCCCATTTGTCTGCGGATGCGCGCCTCACGGCATCTTGGGCGGACCAATAGGCCCTTGCTTGTGGCAGAAAACCTGGTGCGTCCGAACCGCGCAGGCTCAAGATGGAGGCGGGCGGCAGCTTGTAAATACCCCGGTAGATGGAATAGGGAGCAGGCACGCAGCCTAGTTTTGTGTACAGGGCCAGCGCGCAGGTGCAGATTTCGCCTGACCAATCAGGATGTGCACGGAAGGCCTTGAGTTCCGAGCCGAATAGAAAGGAATTTCCGCACCAGCCGTAGTAGAGGGGTTTTTCGCCCATGCGGTCACGCGCTAGATGCAGCGTTTTTTCCGAACGATCCCAAATGGCGAAGGCGAACATGCCGACGAATCGCTTGATGGCTGCTTCCAGCCCCCACGTTTCCACCGCTGCGAGGAGGACTTCGGTGTCCGAGCGTCCCTGGAAGCGCACGCCCTCGCGAATCAACTCATCGCGCTGCTCGATGAAATTATAGATTTCTCCGTTGTAGGAGAGGACGTATCTTTCTTCGCGCGAAATCATCGGCTGGCGGCCGTCCGCGCTTAAATCGATGACGGCGAGCCTCCTGTGTCCCAAAGCAATGCCCGCCTCCCCATCGACCCAGCTTCCCCCGTCGTCGGGCCCCCGGTGGCGCAGGCGCTCCGCCATCCTCGAAACGACACTCCAGGGGTCGTCCGTCTCTCGATGCGTGAAGAGAAAACCCGTGACGCCGCACATGATGACTGCTCAGCTTGAATGAAAGAACCGGGACGCGCCCAGGTTTCCATCCTCACAATTTGCGAAGCGCCATGCTGAAGGTTTCAGCCCCTCGCTCGCGCGACAGGAGATAGAAAACCCAAAGCCAAAGTCGCCAGAGAACGTGAAAGGGCGCGAAAAAGCTGAAGTACTCACTGAAATAATAGGTTTTTTTCTGAACTACGGCGAAGCCTTGCCCACGCGCCATTTCTTCGAATTCGGACAACGTGCAGCGATGGTAGCGGCCCGGAAACCCGGACTGATCCGCGAGTTCGGGATAGAGGAGCCTGATCAGAATTCGCTTGAGCCTCTCGGGAATGAGAAGATTTACCCGTGCGAAGACGGCGTTTCTCGATGGTGCGAAGAGGAGGGCGACGCCTCCTTTCTTCAGAATGCTCGCCAGCCCGGCGAAGGCGGCCGGTGTGTCCGCGACATGCTCGAGCATCGCCTGGCAGATCACCACATCGGCGTTTTCGCGTCCCCGGTATTCGGTGATGTCGGCGCGGATGGTCGCATCGTAGGCCCCGCGCGGCGCCCTGGCTAGTTCTCTCTCGTCGATATCGAAACCGATGACCCGAAGGCCCCGCCGCGTCTTTTCCTCTTCGGAGTGGAGGGGATGTTTGCCCCCGCCTACTTCGTAGACCAGAGCGCCATCGGGGATTTGAGGCGGTGCGAATTCTTCTCTGAAATGTTTATGTCCATCCACCCGGAATGGTTCGGGCAACAACGCGTCGAAACGTCGGGAGAGGCATTTGTTGAAGTCGATGAATTTTTCCGGCAGGCCGCGCATGAGTTGAGGAATCCCTGTCTTGTTGAAAACGGCGGGAGGATACGGTGTCCACCCGAACAGGGTCCTCATGCGAACCATTATGCCGCGGAAGGGGAGAAATTAGTAGTCGACATTGTGTTTCTTGTGGCGGGGCAATCGGCATTCAAAATGTGTCGTAATGTGTTACTTTACGGCTAACGAATTGCTATGATAATTTGCGGCATGAAGATTCGAAACGTGGTTCACAAGGGGCTGCGCCGATTCATAGAGGATGATAATACGGCTGGTCTCCAACCTGCGGTTGTACCGAAGTTGCGGCGAATCCTTTCTTTTCTTCAGGATATGGAGCGGGAAGAAGAACTACGAACCGTCCCGGCCTGGAGGGCGCATCAGCTTGCAGGCGATCGGAAGGGCGTCTGGAGTCTGTCGGTTACGAAAAACTGGAGGCTCACATTCCAGATTGACCAGAGGGAGATTGAAATCGTCGATCTGAATTACGAGGATTACCACTAGGAGGTGACCATGAATGCGACGAGTGGCATCCGGATGAAGAACCCGGCCCATCCTGGCGGATTCGTGAAGAGCGAGATCATCGAACCGCTTGGGTTGTCGGTGACCGAGGCGGCACGGGTTTTGGGAGTCACGCGCCCCGCGCTCTCCGCACTGCTCAACGAGCGCGCGGACCTCTCGCCTTTGATGGCGCTCAGAGTCGAGAAGGCGTTCGGTGTCTCGATGGACACGCTGATGCGGATGCAGAACAGCTACGATATCGCCCAGACCCGAAAGCGCGAAGGCGAAATCATTCTCGCTCCGTACAAGGGGCGGGTCGCTTGAGCATCCCCGACTTCTTACCGTAGAAACGTTAAGCTTCTTCCTGTATCCCTCCTGATTGTCATGATGCCGTAGATGCGGACACCCAATCGGGTCCGCCCAACGGTTCGAGAACCGCCCCTACGAATACAGAAACACCCTTATTTCAGCTTCGCCCGGAAGAAGTCTATCGTGCGTTTCCAGGCGAGTTCGGCGGCGGCTTTGTCGTAGCGTGGCGTGGTGTCGTTGTGAAAGCCGTGGTTCGCCTTGGGGTAGAAATGCGCGGTGTATTCCTTGCCGTGTTTCTTGAGCGCTGCCTCATAGGCGGGCCAGCCCTTGTTGATGCGCGCGTCGAGCTCGCCGAAATGGATCAGCAGGGGCGCCTTGATTTTCGCGACCTCGGCTTCGGTCTTTGGATGGCGGCCGTAGAAGGGAACGGACGCGGCGAGGTCCGGCTTGTGAACGGCCATGGCGTTCGAAACGCCGCCCCCGTAGCAAAAGCCCACCACGCCCACCTTGCCGTTCGCGCTCGCGTCGGCTTTTAAGTGATCGAAGGCGGCGAAGAAATCCTGCAGGAGTTTCGCCTTATCGAGCTTTCGCTGCATAACCTTGCCGTCGGGGTCGTTGCCGGGGTATCCGCCCAGCGGGGTGAGGCCGTCGGGCGCGAGCGCTGTGTAGCCGGCCACGGCCACGCGGCGGGCCACGTCCGCGACATAGGGGTTCAGGCCCCTGTTCTCGTGCACGACGACCACGCCGCCGCGCTTGCCCCCGCCGGCGGGCCGGACGAGATAACCTTTGATACTCCCGTGCCCCTTGGGCGAGGCGTACTTGATGGTCTCGCCCTTGATGCGCGCGTCGTTCTCCTCGACTTGTTTCGCCAGCGCGTAGTCGGGCGAGAGCATATCGAGCAGGGCGGTTGCGGTGAGGCCGCCCACGGCGAACTTGGCCGCCCTGTCAAGAAACTCCCTGCGCTCGATGATGCCGTGCACGTACTCGTCGAACAGGTCCAGCAGTTCCTGGTCGAAATCACTCGCTTGTCTGCGCTCCATGACGGTCTCCTGGTTTTGGGAAATGGGACGTATGAACGATCGGCGCCAGGCGGCCGGGGCGCTGGCGGGATTATACATCGTTTTCAGGCGATGCGGCCATGCGGCGCGAAAGTTCGGATGACGGCTCTTGAATGCCTCTTTTGTCGTTTCGTCCGCGTGCGCAAATGCGGGCAGTTGCGGGAAAATGCGGTGTATGCGAAAAACTTTTTTCGCCGCTATATTTGAGTGTGCCACACTTAGATTTAAGAAAAAACCTTTTTGATTACAACCGGTTACGAGGAATACGCTTTTCAGAAATTTATCGAAAAACCCCGTGAATTTATCGATATATCCAGAAACCCTTGGATATCGAGCCTTTTTCGCCTTTTTCCCTTCCTTGAAAAAAATCCACTATTGAGTTGATATTGTTGCAGTTTAATCTTTTTTCGGACTGCCCACGAACCGGTCCCGCACCGATTCCGGATCGGCCCGGCGGAATCTGTAATCAAGCCGAAAGCGGATTCATTACAACGTCTGCGCGCCCGCGCGCAGGCGGGTCGGCGTTACCATTCGGTCGTGAGGTTATAGAGCGGACCGCAGACGTGTATGGCCGCGTATATACGTGTTCACCGAATCCTGAAACGCCTTCTTCAACTCTTTGGCGGTTTCGGCTTCGTATGCAATCAAATCCCGTACGTGGGGAAAACCTTGCCATGCAGGGTCTCATTTTCCTCGTCGCATTCGGTGGGTCCGTGATAATTTCAGAATTCCAATACTGATTCGCTCAACGTTGCTCCCTTTTAGTGCTGGTTCATGCCCCTCAAACGCCGCTCTTCGCTTGTCCGAGGGATGCGACGTTCACCGGGTGCGTGTTGCGGCGACGCTTGTCGAAGCGGATATGCAGGCGCGCGGCATCGGCGAGGCTCAGGCCCGCTTCGCGCAATTCGCCCCGGCTGAATCCCTTGCCGGGCCGCCAGACGCCGCGAGCGTCCCGCACGAGGGGGAAAATACCGTTTTCCACGAGAGCGGGTTCCAGGGATTCATCCGGCGGGTCTTGCATCACCGCAGCCGCGAGGGGCTCCCCGGCCTCTTCCGTGATATCTTCGGCAGGCTCACTTTCCCTGGAGATTTCCGGTTCAGGTGCAGCAGCTTCCGAGACGCTTTCGGCTATCTCCGAGTCAGCTTCTTCGTCTATGAGCGGCGGTTCGTCTTCATCCGGCGAATCTTGCAAAACCGACGCCGTTCGTGTCTCCTCGGCGACGGCGTCATCGACAGCTTCGGGTTCGCTCTCCTGAACGACCTCCGTCTCAGGCGCAGACGCCTCCGCGACGTTACCGGCTGCTTCCGGGGACGCGACTTCATCGTCGTGAGACGACTCCGTTTCTCCCCGCGACGCTTCTGATTCCGTCCCGCTCAGCAACTCCAGGTCGAGGCCATATTCCTCATACGGCGCTGCTTCACGAGGCGGCTCGGGCGCATCCGGCGGCTCATCCGTGACCGGCCCGGCCAATGCCTCGAGGGCGGGCGCATCGCCGCCATCAACCGCGTCCACGCGGTTCGCCGAACCGGTTGGCGCAGGCTCTCCGGAAGCGATCAGCTCCAGTTCCTGATGCGAACCAGGCTCCTTGTCCTCAGAATTTCCCGTCGCATAAGGAACGCTCGATTCGATGGCCGCCGGAGGCGGGATCTCATACCCCTCCTCCGGTTCAGACTGTGCGGCGCTCTTGCGACGCGCGATACGGCTCAATAAATTCTTTTTGATGTTCATGCCGCCCCCTTCGAGAACGGAACCTCACTGCGTGGAGAGCAAAAAATTCCGGGGGCGGTGGAAACAGGCGGGACGGGCTGTGGATTCAAGCTAGCGATTCCGAAGGCCCGGTGTCAAGCGGCGCATCGCCGGGCGCGCGGGTTGGCAAAGGCGAATATCGACAGGAGAAAACCCGTGCAGGCCGGGCGAGCATCTCTTGTTCAAACCGGATTCGGGCCATCAGCCTGCCGCCGAATCGTTACGCAACCCGTCCTTCGGCATCGTGACGAAACAATCCCCGGGAGCGAAGGTCCCGGCTCCGAGGCGAAGAACTCCCCGGACCCGTCCGGTTCGACCACCTCGGGTAGCGGGGACCCGGGCTCGCAGTGTTCGGCCCCGGGATGCGCCCCGTCTCCTTGTTTCCGTCCATCTCTCCTCCCTCACGGGAGCGTGAAATACGTAAAAAAATTTGAAGATACACGATAATAATGTTATGATAAGTACATACATAAGATACGCAATGGATAATATGTATAATCGAATGTGAATCTGGAAGCAGTGTACGAGGACCATCGGGAAGAGTGGGCTTCCTACCTTGGCGCGTGCCGGAAACGCGATTATCCCCGGTCGGCAAACCCTGAACACGCAAGGGAGAAAAGAGATGATTCAAAATGCTTGCAACCGCCTGCGCCATGGGTTAAAATCCAGCATCCAGCATCCAGCATCCAGCATCCAGCATCCAGCATCCAGCATCCAGCATCCAGCATCCAGCATCCAGCATCCAGCATCCAGCATCCAGCATCCAGCATCCAGGAAGAGTCCGGCATGAGCGCGCAGCGCCGGCCGGCGCCATCGGCAGACTCCCCGCACACCGGGCGTTTCCGCCCACGCTTCTCTCTTCTCCTTCTCGTCCTCGCGCTGCTGCCAGGCCTGTTCGGCCCGTTCGCGCCCGCGCAGGCGCAGGAGTCCTCCGACGCGACGCTGAGCAGTCTGACGGCGGCGACGGCGGAGGGTGCGGGCGGGACCTACTCGGCGCTGACGCTGAGCCTGACGTTCTCGACTTCGACGTCGGTGTACTACACGGCGACGGTAGCGAACACGGTGACGCATGTGAAGGTGACGCCGACGGTGGACGCGGCGGGCGCTACGGTGAAGGTGATCGGTCGGGGGTACACGGGGGCAGTGGCGAGCGGCTCGGCGAGCGGCGCCATCACGCTCAAGGAGGGCTATAACTACATCATGGTGGAGGTCACGTCCCCGGACGGGACGAGGAAGAAAAGCTACAACCTGAATGTGAGGCGCGATACGCGCCCGTGGGATGTGGCGATGGAAAGTCTGCATGTGCATGGCAGCGGCATCGGCGAGTCTTATCTCCTGATGAAACCGGGCTTCTCGACTTCGAGACCGGCGTACACGGTGAAGGTAGCGAACAAGGTGACGCACGTGGAGCTGGAGCCGCAACTGGTCGGGTGGAGCGCGACGATTAAGGTGGGCAAGGGGACGAGCCTGACGACGGTGGCGAGCGGCACGCGTAGCCCATCCATTGCGCTTGACGTGGGCGCGAACGTGCTCAAGGTGGAGGTCACGTCCCCGGACCGGACGAGGAAGAAGACCTACACGGTGACGGTGATGCGGCAGGCGCCCTCGACGACTGCGACGACTGCGACGCTGTCCAATCTGGTATTGAGCGCCAACACGGCTCTCCCTCCGCGATTCACGAGACGAGTTCACGAATCCTTGAAAATGAACCCGCGAACCTTCTCGCCGACCACCACGTCCTACACGGCGTCGGTGCCGAACTATGCGACGGAAGTGGAGTTCCATGCGGACGTAGATCCGGGTGCGGTCGTGTGGATTAGCGGGCCCGTTAGTTCACATGATAACACATTTTCGCTCTCGGAGGGCAAGAATGTGTTCAACGTCGAAGTAACGGCCGCTGACGGCACGTCGAAGACCTACACGGTGACGGTGACGCGGCTGACTTCGTCGGACCGCACGGTCTCGCTGTCGACCTCCGCCGGGGAAGTGGGAAGAGTGACGGAGGGTTCGGGTGTCACGTTCAAGGTGACGCTGTCGGAAGCGGCTTCGTCCGCCGTGAAAATCCCGTTCACGTGGACGCGGGACTCGGCGGAGTCGGCCGATATTGCTGCGGCTTCACGAACTTTTCTTGACAGGGGTTCGGTTAGCGTCGCAGCTGGTCAAACCGAAGCCACATTCACGGTCGCCACCCAACAGGACACCGACTACCAGGACGAGAGGTTCACGGTGTCGATTGACACGGCCAAGCTCCCCGCGGGCTATGTTGCGGGCAGGGTGACCTCGGTTCAGATCACGATCGACGACGATGATACCAGGGAGGTGTTCCTATTTAGTGGGTACGACGAGGCTACGAATACCTACACGGCGACGGTGCCCTACGATGTGACCGAGATATTCCTCGACCCTGAATCGCAAAACCGGTTGGCGCGGGTGACGGTGAACGGCGAGGACCCGGGCTTGTTTGTGCCGCTGGCGGTGGGCGTGAACACCATCTTGATCAAGGTGACGGCGAAGGACGAGCGCTACACTAGGACATACACGCTGCTCGTGACGCGCGAGGGGCCGCCGGGGTCGCCGGACCTGTCGGGTCTGACGGCGACGAAGGCGGGGAGCGCGGGCGGGACGTACTCGGCGCTGACGCTGGCCCCGGCCTTCTCGGCTTCGAGGACGGCGTACACCGCGACGGTAGCGAACACGGTGAGGCACGTGAAGCTGACGCCGACGGTGGGCGGGACGGGCGCGACGG
>MKWU01000289.1_pt1 | contig 95282 bp, 83 predicted proteins | sample 809101 | NCBI WGS metagenome assembly MKWU01 (sample SAMN05860141, study PRJNA318959) | sponge metagenome | host: Aplysina aerophoba | place: Slovenia: Piran, Adriatic Sea, Gulf of Piran | collected 2013-05-07
TGAATCCCGCCTCCTACGCGGCGTTCATGAATCCCGCGTCCTACATGCAGATGATGAACCCGGGCGCGTACATGCAGTTCATGAACCCGGCCATGTACATGCAGTTCATGAATCCGGCATCGTACGCCGCATTCATGAATCCGGCGACGTACATGCAGTGGATGGATCCCAACGCTTTCGCCATGGCGATGGCTCAACCTGCGGGCGCGGCGTCCGCGGTGAATCCGGCGATGAACCCGTTCGACCCCAACGCATGGGCGAAGTTCTTTGACCCCAACGCGTGGATGCAGGGCCACGGGACGCCGCCGGCCCAGCCTGCTGCGGAAGGCGAGACGGCGCCCACCGGGGAGCCGGAACAGTAGCTTCACCGGTAGCTTCACAGGACGACCACACAATCGCATGGGGCGGAGCCAGTCCCGCCCCATGCGGTTTCTCTCATTGGCCTGACCCGCCGCACTTTGTGCCAACCCTTGCCGGAGTTGGCATCGCCGATGCGCCAGATACTACCGGAGAGGCGTCAATTCCCTGAGGCTTGTCCCGAGTGCGTCGAAGAATCCCTTCTCGTCGAGCATGTGGTATTCGATCTTCATGGTGAGTGCGGCACCGAAGATGATGCCGGTTACGGCAATGATCGAGCCTACAGCCAGGGTCGACATTCCGGTGATTCCCTGTCCGATGGTGCATCCCCGGGCGAGGACCCCTCCGAATCCCATCAGCAGAGCGCCCACAAGGTGGCTCACCATCTCCGGGCGCGTGCTGAAAGTTTCGATGCGGAAGTTGCCCGACGTCACCGCGTAGAGGAACGAGCCGACGACGACCCCGATCACCGCCGCGATACCGAAATTGATGGTGGCGCCGGAAAACGACATGAAATAGTGCACCGCGTTGCCGGTCGGTGCGATGAGCGTCAGCGACTCGAGCGGTACCGGCTCGAAGTCGTCGTTGCCGATGTAGCCGGTGACGAACCAGCCACCGATGATGACCGCGCCGATGACGATGCCGATGATCAGGTTGTCGGCGCTCTTCCGGAACGTGGACTGAGCGAGCGCGAAAGCGATGAGGCCGGTGCCGATCAACACGGCCAATGCGATGCGCAGCGTGCCGGGGTCTTCCATCCCGAGCACCGCCGCCAGCATGGTCGCGAGCCCCTGGTCGTCGAGCCCGTGCATTTCGAGGTCGACGTTCGGGGCTTCGAAGACGCTGACGCGGGCGAGCCCGAGCAGGCCGCGCACGGTGGTGTAGGCGGTGATGCCGAGCACCACCAGCACGACCAGCGCCTTGAGGTTTCCGCCGCCGAATCGCACGAGATTGCGCTGCCCGCAACCGGCCGCAAGCGTCATGCCGACGCCGAAGAGAATGCCCCCGAGGATGTAGCCGAGCCAGCCGAAATTCGGGGTGAGATACATCGCGCCCCCGAGATCGACGAGCTCGACGGCGTGGAGGGCCTGGGTGCCGAGAATCGCGAGTCCCATCGCGAAGAGCCAGGCGCCCAGGCGGCCCCGCGAACCCATGTGCAGGACGTCGCTCACCGCGCCCATCGTGCAGAAGTTGGTCTTGTTGGCGACGAAGCCGAAGATTGCGGCGAGGGCAAAGCCACAGGCGGCCACGTAGTGCACCGTTTCGAATTCGAAGTCCACCACCTTCAAGTCTCCCGATTGGCAGTCCGATTGCCGATATCAGCCCTTGCGTCGCGGTGACGGACTCACGAGGCCATGGCCAGCTCCCATCTCCACCGCCACGGTTCGGCCAGGACGCAATTCATGCCTCTGCGTCCAGATACCTACTCCGCCTCGGGTCGCGCCTCGGGAGCCTGCATGGCACCCATCCAGGCCTTGTACCGCTGCTCGTAGTGCGCGGGATTCATCATCTCGGTCCAGGATTCGAACCACGAACGATACTGCTCGGGCTGCATTGCCTTTCCGACCACGGGAGCGCCCTCTCCGTGCATGTCCACCATCACGTCCGCCCACGCCCTGAATCGTTCCTCGTACAGGGAGGGATCCATGAGTCGGCGCCAGGCCTCGAACCACTTCGTGTACTGACCCGGGTCTGCGAACGGGGGCGCACCGCCCGGCGGGGCGAACATCGCCCCCGGATTCATCATGCCCGTCATGGGAGCCATCATCGTCATGGGGTTCATGGCGCCGCCCGTCATGGGAGCCATCATCGTCATGGGGTTCATGGCGCCGCCCGTCATGGGAGCCATCATCGTCATGGGGTTCATGGCGCCGCCCATCATGGGGTTCATCATCGTCATGGGGTTCATGGCGCCGCCCATCATGGGAGCCATCATCGTCATGGGGTTCATGGCGCCGCCCATCATGGGGTTCATCATCGTCATGGGGTTCATGGCGCCGCCCATCATGGGCATCATCATCATCGTCATGGGCACCATCATCGTCATGGGGTTCATCATCGTCATGGGGTTCATGGCGCCGCCCATCATGGGGTTCATCATCGACGTCGGATTCGAGGGACCGCCCATCATGGGGTTCATCATCGTCATGGGGTTCATGGCGCCGCCCATCATGGGGTTCATCATCGACGTCGGATTCGAGGGACCGCCCATCATGGGCGTCATCATCGCCAGGGGGTTACCCGATACGCCCGGAATCGACATCCCTGGAATTGCGGTCATTGGACCCGTTCGGGGAATCGGAGCTCCACCCGGTACAGGCGGTGGCGTCGCAAACCCTGGCACGGCAGTCGGATACTGCACGGATGGACTGGTGCGCGAGTTCATCTGCGCGAATATCCGGGCCCAGGTCTGGGGGTCGAACGCGCCCTGCACCGCAGGGGCCGCAGGCGTGGTTCCCGACTGCTGCGCTGCGACGACGACCGGTGTCGCGAGCGCAAGGGCGGCGAGCACGTGAAGGAGTGTCTGTCGGTGCTTGTGCAGCGTCGGCGATTTCCTGGTCATGAGATGTCGCTCCTTGGCGAGCGTGGCATTCAGAAGTCACCGGTCGCGGCGCCTTCCATGATGTATTGCATCGCGTCACGTATGCGTGTCGCCGCCGTGCGAAGTTCGGCATCCAGTACGGAGTTGGGATTCTGCACGTAGTCGAGCCAGCCCACGTCCCAGTCGAGCGTCATCACCCAGAGTCTGTCGTCAGCGTCCTCGAGAAGGGCGATCCGGCACGGCAGGAACACCACGAATTCCGGGACGTAGTCGAGCACCTTCCGGCCCACCATCGCGTCGCAGAACTGGAAGATCTCGAACCGTGGAGTGTCCTCGTCCCCGCTGATGGCGCGCACGTCGAGCCAGACCTGATTGTGTCCGACAAGCTTGAAGTTGACCTCGTTGGCACGCAGCTTCATCGCGTCGACGGCATCGTCGAACGAGACGTCTTCGTCCACGAGCCGCTTGTCGGCCATGATGCCGATCATGTCGCGCATCGACAGCGGACTCATCATCATGGCCGCCTGGTAGAACTTGCGCTTGGCCTCGCTGGACACACCGGTCGTCACGGTGTTCGGACGCCACGTCTGCTCCGTCTGGGTAGGAAATCCGGGGATCTGGAGTCTCGGAACCCGTGGCGTACCGCCGTTGCCTGCAGCCGCGTGCGCGCCGACAAGTATCGCGGGGTCGAACGCCGCCATCATCGCTTCGAGCACACGGTGCTTGGTCATGGAGTCGATGAGCGGATTGACGAGGAACTGTGACCACTGGTGATAGAGATACGGGTTCATCATCGCCAACGCCGGGGCCATCATCATGGCCATCGACTGGGAGAAGTCGGTGAGCACGGGGGGCGATGGGACTGGGGCGCCGGCCGGTCCGCTCGCCGGGTCGGTACCCGACGGTGTCTGCGCGGAACATGGAAGCACGATGGCGAGCAGGCAAGCCGAGATGACACGCGAAGTCGGTTTGGTCCTCACTACAGGGCCCCCCTGTTGTGTGACGTCGTGAACACGTGGAGCGGGCTCGCACACCCGCGGGCGGTGATGGGTTGCGTTTATCTATATATCATGTAAATTGAATATGTACAACGACTGGTCTGGTGGCCGACCGTGGTCACCGGCCGAGTTCGGTGAACATGAGGCGGCCGACGAGCCGTTCAACCGGAACGAAGTCGTCCGTCAGCACGGGCAGCATATCGAGGGCGGTGCCATTTGACTCCAGTTGGTGCGTGACGCGGGTCCACTGGCGTTCGAATCCCCGCAGTGCGGTGATCGTACGGGGCGGGTCGAATCGGTCCGTCGCTGTGAGGATGAAGGTTTCACGTACGGGAACGAGCGGCAGATCGCCGAGCCAGACGTGGACGTACCGGAACTGCTCCCGCAGAGTCTTGACAATGCTTTTGACCAGCAGCGGGTCGGGGTAGCCGTCGATGACAGTGAGTACGTAGAGCCCATCGGATGCAAGCCGTGACTTCACCAGCGCGGAGTACTCGCGAGTGAGCAGGTGCCAGGGCATCGCCACGTCATGAACGACATCTCCAACCACCACGTCGAATTGCTCCCCCGCGAGCCGGTGCAGCGCCATCCGCGCGTCGGTGTGCAGAATTCGCATGCCCGTTCTGTCGAGATACAGCGCTTCGGCGGCAGTCTCCGTCACGGCGGGATCGATTTCGGCCACGGTGACCGATGCTTCGGGCGTAAGTGCCTTGACCGCTCGTGGAAGGGTATATGCGCCACCGCCCGCGAAGAAGTACCGGGCATTGACCGCTTCGGGTCCGAGATAGCCGAGCACGAGTTCATCGGTAAGGTGAACGAATGGCGAGACGAGCATTCCGGGCTCGGTGGAGTGGCTGATGCCATGAAGCAAGTGGTCGAGAACCAGCGCACGGGCTTCCCCGAATGGGACCTCGTCGGAGGCCGGCTCCACCCGGATGCAGTAATACTGGCTCTCTTTGGTACACGGATTGAGGAAACCGTGTCGAGCATGGGAGATGCCGCCTGTGAGCAGGACGAGCGCGATCCCGCCGACGAGCGCGCCGGGCGACCGGCGAATCAGAAAGGGGATGGACAGCAGAAGCAGTGTGACCGTGCACAGGATGAGGATGTTGCGCGTTCCCAGGTACTGGATCAGCCAGAACCCGGAGGCGAACGTACCGGCGATGCTGCCCAGCGCCGCGAGCGCATGCATCGACCCGACGATGCGTCCCAGTTGTTCGCTGCGCCGCAACGCGAGGGTGGTGAGCAGCGGAGTGATCACCCCGAGGAGAACCGACGGCACGAAGAACAGGCTTGCCGCAAGGGCGAACGCACCGCTCAACAGGGAAAGCTCCGACGTCATGATGATCGGGGCCACGATGGTCAGTACTGCGAGCACCCCGAGGCTCGCCATTGCCGCACCGACCAGCACGAGCCCTGCGCCTCGGTCCGCGCCGCCGCGGTCGGCCCATTCGCCTCCCAGCCAGTTGCCGAGCGAGAGCCCGGCGAGGACCACGCCGATGATCGAGGTCCACGAGTAGATGGACACGCCGACGTAGGGGGCGATCAGCCGGCCGGCTGTGATTTCGAGCACGAGCGTGACCGCCGAAGAGATGAATATGGCACCGCCATAGAGGAGAAGCGGTGCGCCGGAGCTACGGTTACTGCCCTGGCGGTTCCCAGTCATGACAGCGGGCTATAGTTCCGGCACGGCGCCGATTCTTCTACCCTGTACCGACGGTACGGGGTCGGCCGCATGGCGAACCCAATTCCGGAAGGGGCAAGAAAAGTGAATCGGATTTGCATCGTGCTTGTGACCGTGACGTCCGCGCTCGCGTCTCTCGCACCGGTCCACGCGGGTGACGCGGCGGCGGGGAAACAGAAGTCCGCAGTGTACGCAGCATGCCATGGCATCGACGGAATCACGATCAATTCTCTTTGGCCGCATCTTGCCGGGCAGCATGCCGCCTACCTCGTCAAGCAGATGAAGGCGTGTCGCTCGGGCGAGCGCAAGGACCCGGTCATGGAGCCGATGGCAGCACCACTGAGCGATGCCGATATCGACGACCTCGCCGCATCTTACGCGAGTCAGCCGCCGAAGTAGCCGGCTGTCGGCCTCCCACGTCACGCCAATACCAGGGGAGCGGATGAAATGAAAAGCAACAGGAGCAACGTCAGTCCATCACATGGCACTGGCGAAACATTGAACCGTGGGCGATTCTCGGCGCGAGGTGCAGTCGCGACGACCGCGCGGATTGACGTGCACTCGGGCGCGACGCACGCCGAAGTTCGGATTGACACCGGCGACGCGGCAGCGCACCGGCTCCGTCAGGCGCCGCGCGTCCATTGTGGGACCGCACTTTCCGTCACCTTCGCCCTCGTATTTCTCGCCGCGGCGACGGGCGCGCCTGCGAACGCGCAATCGGCGGCCGCGTCGGAGGCGCGCGTCGAGTCGGGAGACGCTGTCCCGCACGGGAAACTCATCGGTGCCAAGCCCACGAAGTATCCCGACTGGTTCAAGCACAGCTTCCTGGACCTGCAGGAGGATGTCGAAGAGGCCCGGGACGCCGGACGCAGGCCAATCCTCTTCTTTCACCAGGACGGATGTCCCTACTGCAACGCGCTCATCGAGCAGGTGATTGCTCTCGACGACGTGGAGCGGGAGGTGAGAGCGCATTTCGACGTCATCGAAATGAACATGTGGGGCGATCGCGAGGTGCTCACCATCGACGGCCAGACGTTCACCGAGAAGACGTTCGCGGCGGCCATGAAGGTCCAGTTCACGCCGACCCTCGTGTTCCTCGGCGAGCAGGGCGCACCGGTGCTGCGGTTGAACGGATACGTTCCGGCCGGCAAGTTTCGAACCGCGATCGACTACGTCAAGGATGGTCACTACCAGGGAGCGACATTTCGCGAATTCGCGGGATCCGCGAAGCAATCTCCGGGCGGTGGCGCAATGACCGCGCAGCCCTTCTTCATGCAGCCCCCGTATATTCTGACGCGCGGTTCGGGCTCGAAACCGCTGGCGGTGTTCTTCGAGCGGCCCGGTTGCGCCCAGTGCGAGGCCCTTCATCGCGGGCCGGTGAAAGCCGACGAGACTCGCGCGCTCCTCGCACGGTTCGATGTCGTCCAACTCGACGCTTGGGCGGATACCCCGGTCATGACGCCGGACAGCCGGCGCACGACGGCACGCGAGTGGGCCGAGCACCTGGGTGTCGCCTACGAGCCGACCATCGTGTACTTCGATTCCATGGGAACCGAGGTCATTCGCTCGGAAGCGTTCTTCAAGACGTTTCATGTCCAGTCCATGATGGACTATGTTCTCTCGGGAGCGTGGCACGAGGAGCCGAGTTTTCAGCGCTACATCTCCGCGCGTGCAGACCGGTTCCTTGCGCAGGGAATCGACGTCGACATCTGGAACTGATTGGCAGGCTCAGATTTTGTGGGGCAGGGCCGCAAGCCATTCGGTCACTGCACCCACCAGCTCGTCGTCCATGTCCCGAAAGTAGTGCTCGGCACCGGGGACGATCCGCTGCGCGGAGCGAGGATTTCCCGCGGAGCGAATCGCGGCGAGGCGGTTCGGGGCCTCTCTCTGCACGGCCGGGTAATCCTCGTCACCGAAGAGATCGAGGATTGGGACCGACATCGCCGCAAGGGGGAAAGGCTCGCGCATCGGCTGACCGTAGTCGGTCGCGCCCATGCCGATGCCGATGAACCCGTCGAACCCTGCGTCGCCGTGGCGGCGCACATACGCCATCGCCATGTGGACGCTGCAACTGTGGGCCGCCAGTATGACGGTACGGGCGCCGCGCGCGCGAAGCGCGTCGATGCCCGCCCGAATTCGCGGAAACGCGGCGGGAAGAATCGGGACGTAGTCGTAGTACTTCGCGGATTTCCCCAGCACCGGCATCTGAAGCGACAGTGTATCCCAGCCGTATTCGGGCAATTCGGTGCGAAGTGGTGCGGTCACCTCCGGCCAGTCGGGATGGAAGCCGCGTCCGTGCAGCACGATGACCGCCTTGTCCGAACCTCCGTCGGCGGCCTCGGTGTAGATCCCGAGAAACGAGTGGCCGTCGGCTTCCAGATGCACGGGCTCACCGTCGAGAATCGCATCGACGATCTCCGCTTCGAGCCGGAGTTCGCGTTCGAAGTCCTGAGCGACGGCGACGGGTAGCGGTGATGTCTGCCCGGCGAGCCCTCCGGCAATGAGGAAGGCGGTGACAATCCCCCGCCTGGCACGGGTCGGGGGCCGCAGTGTTCTGATGGCGTCCATCGCGGGCAGCGGTTGCGAAGCACGTATTCAATGAATATTATATGATACTCCATCGGCTGGTTGCATCACGACGCCACAGCGCGTCGGGGAGAGCCGAAATGACGATGTTGGAATTCCCGCCGATTGATCCCCGCCGCCTTGCGCGAATGGGTGCGGCTGCTGTGTTCCTGGCGGTAGCACTTGCGTCCTCCGCCGCAGGTTCCGAGCAGGTGCGCGATCCCTACGTGCACTTCTTCCAGGATACGTTCGGCGACTTCACCGAAGAGATCGATGTCGCCCGGGACGAGGGAAAGAAGGGCGTCGTCATCTTCTTCGAGATGCACGAATGCCCGTTCTGTGAACGCATGCGCGAGTCGGTGCTCAACCACGCCGATGTCCAGGACTACTTCCGCGAGCACTTCCGCATCTTCACCGTCGACATCGAAGGCGATACCGACGTGGTCGACTTCAGTGGCAACGAGATGCTCGCCAAGGATTTCGCCTTCAAGGTCAACAAGGTGCGCGCTACGCCGGTCATTGCGTTCTACGATCTCGAGGGAGAGCGCGTGGTCCGGTTCACCGGCGCGGTACGGAGCAAGCAGGAGTTTCTCTGGCTCGGCGAATTCGCCGTCGACGGCTACTATCGGGAAACCAACTTCACCCGGTTCAAGCGCGCGAAGCGGGCCATGGCGTCCGAAGCGGCGTCGCAGTAACACGGCGGAATTCCCGCATCAGCAGTCGAGCGACAGCGATCAGGTTACCGTCGAATTCCTGTCGGACACGGCGACCGCGCGGCCAGTGTTGGCGCCGAGTTTCGGCCGTCGCGACCCTGAGCGCCACCTTCTCGATTGCAGCGGTGCTGATGCCGTTCGCGGCACCGGCGCAGTCGTCGGCGACGCTGCCTGAGCCGCTCACACTGGAGTTTGCGCTCTCGCTCGCCGACGAGGGGCATCCCGACCTGGTGCATCGCGAGGCGGACCTCGCCCGATCGCAGGCGTCGCTCGATGCTGCGGATGCGCGCCCCGGATTCAGCGCCTCGTTGATTGCGCGCGGGCGTTTCGTCGATACGCAGTCGTCCGTGTCGTACCAGAAGCACGACGACCACGCGCTGCGGATCTCGGTTCGCAAGCCTCTGTGGGATTTTGGACGCAGCGATGCGGCAATGAAGGCGGCGCAAGGGGCTGTGGTACGGGATCGCTGGCGGCTCGCCGATGCTCGTCATGCGCGGCGCATGGACATTCTGCGTGCGTACTTCGACGTACTGCTTGCCGATCTGGAATACGCGTACGAGAACGAGGCGATGGCGATTGCCTTCGTCACCCTCAACCGTGCTCGCGAACGAAACGCGCTGGGACAAGTGTCGGACATCGATCTCTTCGAACGCGAGAGCGTATATCAGCAGGCGCGCCGGACGCGGTATGCGGCCGATGCCCGCCAGCGTTCGAGCCGCGCTCAACTCGCCAACGTGTTGAACCGCCCCGGCGAGCTGTCGTCGCGGCTGATTGCACCCACACTCGCGGTGCTCGATCGGGCGGCCCCGGACCATGTCGCGCTCGAGAGCGAGGCGCTTGAGAACAATGCGTCGATCAAGGCGGCTCGTGCGGGAATCGAGGCTGCACGACAAAGCGTGGCGGAAGCGCGTGCAGGCGATGGCCCGCTGCTTTCCGCTCAGTTCGATACCGGGATCGGTTCGCGCCCCGCCAATGCGAACGACACGCTGCGTGCCGCAGTGGTGCTCGAGGTGCCCCTCACGAGCGGTGGGCGTCTGGAGGCGGAGGTCGCGAAACGCGAGGCCGACGTCACCGCCGCGAATGCCCGGTTGCGCGAGGCGGAGCTGCGTGTGCGTCAGGCCGTGCTGGAGAGCTGGCTCGCACTCGAGACCCTGGCTGCCGAGCGTGCGTCCGCCAGGACGTTTGCCGACTACCGTGACCTGTACCTCGATCGCAGCCGCGCGCTGTACGAGCACGAGGTACGTGCCGACCTGGGCGATGCGATGGTGCAGATTTCCGAGTCGATACTCCGCAGCGCCCGGGTCGATTTCGAGTTGGCTCTCACTTGGGCCCGAATCCACGGACTCGCGGGGCGCGCTCCGGAAACGCTGGACGAATGGATATTGGGAGCCGGTGAATGAAAAGAATCAACGGGATCCTTGCACTCGTCCCGGTCCTTGCGGCCGGCATTGTCCTGTCCGGGCCATCGACGGCCGGGGCTCAAACCGTCGTCGAAGGCACCGTCGAATGGGCGCGCCAGGCGAGTCTGGGGATCCCGGTGACCGGAATCGTTGCGCGGGTGGCCATCGTCCAAGGCGATCGGGTCGAGGAAGGACAGGAGCTGGTGCACCTGGAACGCGGACCGTTTGACGCCGCAGTGGATGCTGCGCAAGCGCAAGTGGTGAGGCTCGATCCGGATGTCGCGGAGGCGCGACGCGAGTTCGAGCGCGCCGAGGACATGTACGACCGCACTCTCATCTCTGAACACGATCTCGAGCTGGTTCGAATCGCGCTTGCACGTGTAGAGGCAGAGGCGGCATATGCCAGGGCCATGCTGCGGCTTGCAGAGCTCGATCGCGTGCGAAGCGTGTTGCGCGCACCGTTCGCTGCGGTCGTCATCGAGCGAGGCGTGGAGGCCGGCGAGGTGGTCAACGCCGCGGTCGAGAATGTCCCCTTGGTCGTGCTCGGGGATCCGTCACGCCTTGTCGCCCGGGCACGACTTCAGGCAGATGCGCTATCGGGCTGGACGCCGGGTCTCGACGTCACGGTTCTGATCGCAGAGCGCCGAATCGCAGGCAAGGTCCGTCATGTCTCGCTCGTACCCGTGGGCAACGTCGGCAACGAGCCTGCCTACGCCGTCGATGTCGAGTTTTCGCCGGACACGGACATCGGCGTGCGGATCGGGCAACGCGTGAACATCGAGCGCAGGTGACGCGGCGCAGGGTCGATTGGGACAGTCCCGATGGCGACGAGCTTGCTGCATCGACGAAGGGTCGGTTGGACAGGCGCGTCACCATCGTCGGCAGCAAATGGCCGATGTTGAACTCCTTGGGGTCGAGCATGTTCACACGGTGGCGCAACATTTGGAGCAACCCATTGACAAGGGCGAGCGAGCGGAGTCGGCGGATGCGCGCTGATCCGAGCCGAACCCTGAGGCCGGTGCTTCTGGCGTCCCTGATCTCGCTCGGAGCCGTCTGGCTGGCATGGGCGGACCAGGCAGCCGATCGTGGTGATTCAGCCGTAATCTCCGCGGAAAATGTGTCTCTTGGCGCGGACGAGGTCTCGATCAGGCTGCGTATCGCCGACGATTACTACCTGTTCGCCAACAAGATACGGGTGGAATCGGAAGAACCCGGGGTCGAGCTTGGCGAGCCGCAACTTCCATTGCCCGAATCATATCGGGATCCGTTTTTCGGTGAGGTCGACGTCTACCGCAACGCCGTGGACTTGTCGGTTCCGTATCGGGCCGATGCCGGAGCGCCCCAGCGCATCGCGCTCACCGTCCATGGCCAAGGGTGCACCGACGCCGGAGACTGCTACCCCGCCGAAGCGTCGGCCGAGGCAGACCGCGACGTACCCTCGACGCCAGCCGACGGGGCATCGGTCCCGGGGGGTGAGGAGCCGGCGGCGCTCGGGCGGAAGGTGCCTGACGCATCGGAATCGACCGGGAAGACCGCTGTCCTGGCAAAGCTGCTGGAACTCGGCGATGGCATCGAGATCGGTGCATCCGGAGAGGACGAGTTTCTTGATCCCGACGTCGCCTTCGTGCTGAGCGCGGAAGCGGCAGGTCCCGGTGCCATCGAAGCGCGTTGGGATATTGCGGAGGGCTACTACCTCTACCGGGACAAGTTCCAGTTCCGCGGCGCGGTCGGATCCGATGTGACGCTCGGAAATGCCCGATTCCCCAAGGGGAAGATCAAGGACGACGAGTACTTCGGGGTGATGGAGGTGTACTACGACTCCGTTGCCGCGCTCGTTCCTGTCCCTCGCGCCGCCGCCGGCGGCGCGATCGATATCGACGTCACGTATCAGGGCTGTGCAGAGGCGGGGCTGTGCTACCCGCCGATCACCAAGACCATGTCGCTGCTGGTCCCCATCGCCATGGCCGATACCGGAGCCGGCACAGGGTCGGGGGACGGCACGTTGAGCATCCCCGACTCCGCGAGCGGAGGCCGAGAGGATGGACCTTCGAACGTCCAGTCGCGGGAGCGTGTCGACGGCGAATTCCCGAGTACCGTCCTCGGCGAGCTGCCTGAACAGGACAGGATTGCCGCCTCCCTGGTGTCGGGCAACCGCTGGCTCGTGATTCTGTCCCTGTTCGGGGCGGGACTGCTGCTGACGTTCACGCCGTGCGTGCTGCCGATGGTGCCGATTCTCACCAGCATTATCGTGGGACAGGGGGCGGAACAGGGCGGCGCGGCGTCCACCCGGCGCGCGTTCACGCTCTCGCTCGTCTATGTGCTGGCGATGGCGCTCACGTACACCGTAGCGGGGGTGCTGGCCGGACTGTTCGGCGCGAATCTCGCCGCGGCGTTCCAGGATCCGTGGATCGTATCGGCGTTCGTGCTGGTGTTCGTGCTGCTCGCGCTCTCGATGTTCGGGTTCTACGACCTGCAGATCCCGGCATCGTGGCAGGCTGGACTCGCCGCGGTCAGTCATCGGCAGCGCGGGGGGACCTACGCCGGGGTGGCGGTGATGGGAGTTCTTTCGGCGCTGATTGTCGGCCCCTGTGTCGCCGCGCCACTCGCCGGAGTGCTGATTTACATTGGCCAGACCGGCGATCCGGTGCTCGGAGGCATCGCACTGTTCGCGCTGGGGATGGGCATGGGGGTGCCGCTGATGGTGGCCGGCGTATCGGCCGGCAAGCTGCTGCCGAAGGCGGGTGCGTGGATGAACGCGGTGAAGGCAGTGTTCGGCGTGATGCTGCTCGCGGTCGCCATCTACCTGCTCGAGCGCGTGATTCCCGAGTCCGTGGCGCTCCTGCTGTGGGCGGCGCTGTTCATCGTGTGCGCGATCTACATGGGCGCGCTCGATGCGCTCCCGCCTGCCAGTGGTGGGTGGCGGCGGCTATGGAAGGGTTCGGGGCTGGTCATGTTGGTATACGGGGTCCTGGTGATGGTCGGCGTCGCCGGAGGCGGGGGCGACCTGTTCCGGCCCCTGAAGGGCATCGCGCTGGCGTCCGGAGAGAGCGGCGAGCACGAGCTCGAATTCAGGGAAGTCAAGGGCATCGACGGCCTGAACGCGGAGCTCGGCCCCGCTGCGGCCCGCGGCCAGGTCGTCATGTTCGACTACTACGCCGACTGGTGCGTGAGCTGCAAGGAGATGGAGCGGTTCACGTTCAGCGACCCGGGCGTGCAAGCGGCCCTCGCGAACGTACTGCTGCTACAGACCGACGTGACCGCGAACGACGCAGCAGACCAGGCACTGCTTGCCCAGTACGGCCTGTTTGGTCCACCCGCGATCCTGTTCTTCGGCCCCGATGGCAGGGAGCGTCGCGAGCTTCGAGTCGTCGGGTACATGAATGCCGACAATTTCCGCCGTGTCGTGGAACGGGCGATATTGCCTGGCAGTACGCTCAGCGCACTCAATTCAAGCGCACGACTCTAGCCCGCATCACCGCGCCGTTCACCGCTGTGGACGGTAGGGAATGTCTTGACGTATTCGGGAAGTCGATTCGGCTGCTGTCCGACGGGGGTCAACACGAGGACACGCAGAGCGCCCCCAAAATCCGTCAATCCAAATGCCGAGAGTTCCACCGTGAATGCGGCACACACCTTCGCGGAATCCTCGACGCCTTCCGGGAACAGCCGTCCATATCCAGCAATACCGTCAACGAAACATATAATAAAAATTTTATGTTTGTTATCAGGAATATTTAGTTTTATTTATTTTTGATCTCGACTACATTTTGCGAGGCCCGTCGAGTTACGCGGATGTCGACATCAGGGTTCATGTGCATGAATTCAGCAAAGCAAACAGGGTTTCCCACCGATGGGCGCATCTGACCAAGCGACACTGCAGTCGCCGTTGCCCGGACCGGTTGCAAGCCGAATGCGGCGGGCGAACGCGTTGCGGGCTCTTGCGATGGACGCCGTGGAACGCGCTCGATCGGGCCATCCCGGCATGCCGATGGGTATGGCCGATATCGCCGAGGTGCTCTGGAACGACTACCTCGTTCACAACCCCGCCAATCCCCGTTGGTTGAATCGTGATCGTTTCGTTCTCTCCAACGGGCACGGCTCGATGCTTCTGTACGCCCTCCTGCATCTAACGGGTTACGACGTCTCCATTGACGAGCTCAGCGCTTTCGACAACTCGGTTCCAAGACGCCGGGTCATCCGGAAGTGGGCTGCACTCCGGGAGTCGAAACAACGACCGGCCCCCTTGGTCAGGGACTCGCCAACGCGGTTGGGATGGCGCTCGCCGAACGCGCCCTGGCGAACCAGCTCAACCGGCCTGGATTCACGGTTATCGATCACCACACGTACGTTTTCGTCGGGGACGGATGTCTGATGGAGGGTATCTCGCATGAAGCCTGCTCGTTCGCCGGTACGCAGCGGCTCGGCAAGCTGATAGCAATTTGCGACGACAATGGGATTTCCATTGACGGCGATGTGTCCGGCTGGTTCACGGAGGACATCGCCATGCGGTTTCGTGCCTATGGATGGCACGTTGTTCCGGGCGTCGATGGACACCATCCTGAGGCGATCCATGTTGCGCTCGACGATGCTCGCCGGTGCATCGACCGGCCCTCGCTTGTGTGTTGCAGGACACTGATTGGTTGGGGCGCACCCAACAAGCAAGGCGATGCGTCCGCGCACGGTGCGCCACTCGGTGCCGACGAGGTCGCGCTCACGCGAAACAGGATTGACTGGCCGTTCGCTCCATTCGAAATTCCGGACGATGTACGCAGCGCGTGGGATGCCCGACCAACAGGTGCGGCGGCGGAGCGGAAGTGGCGATCGACGTTCGACCGGTACCAGCGCGCCCATCCGGAGCTCGCGGCAGAGTTGCTTCGGCGCACCGACGAGATTCTGCCTTCCGACTGGACGTCCGTTGTCGGCTCGCTGGTCGCGGAATCGGATGCGCGCGCCGCATCGGTGGCGACACGCAAATCGTCGCAGCAAGCGCTCGAGTCATCCGCCGGTTCACTCCCCGAGCTCGTCGGGGGATCGGCGGATCTGACCGGATCGAACCTGACCCGGTGGTCCTATTCCCAGCCGAACCAGAAGCGAACCGAGCAGCAATGTGACGCCGTTGCCCGCGGCGCCTACGTGCTGCGTGACTGCGGCGCACCGCCGGACGTCGTCGTCATCGCCACCGGCTCGGAGGTCTCTCTGGCGGTGGAGGGGGCAGAACTCGCGGCGAGCCGGGGCATTCACGTACGAGTAGTTTCAATGCCGAGTTCGGATTGCTTTGACCGTCAGGACGCCGCATACCCCGAATCCGTTCTGCCGTCCCGAATCCGCGCGCGCCTCGCGATCGAAGCCGGTGTGAGCGACTGGTGGCGGAAAAACGTCGGCCTTGATGGTCTGGTGGTGGGTGTTGATCGATTCGGCGAGTCCGCTCCCGCCGCCGACCTGTTCGTGCACTTCGGCTTCACACCGGATGCCGTCGCCGAGGCCATCGCGTCGCTCGCGGGCGCGCCGTCCACCCAGGGTCCGTTTTTCGACCGAGAGGAATCCCGATGCCACTGATCTCGATGCGCGAACTGTTGGATCACGCGGCTGAGCACGGCTACGGCGTGCCGGCGTTCAACGTCAACAACATGGAGCAAATTCATTCGATCATGGAGGCTGCTGACGAGACGGACAGCCCCGTCATCGTGCAGGCGTCGGCCGGAGCTCGGAAGTATGCCCGTCCGGCCTTTCTGCGCCATCTCGTCGAAGCGGCAATCGAGACCTGGCCGCGAATTCCGATCGTCATGCATCAGGATCACGGTGCTTCTCCGGGGGTGTGCCAGCGCTCCATTCAACTCGGCTTCAGCTCGGTGATGATGGATGGGTCACTTGGTGAGGACATGAAGACGCCGATGCCTTTCGAGTACAACGTCGCGGTCACCCGGCGGGTCGTGGACATGGCACATGCGTGCGGCGTGTCCGTCGAAGGCGAGCTTGGTTGCCTGGGGTCGCTCGAGACCGGAGAGGCGGGAGAAGAAGACGGCTCAGGTGCACAGGGCAAGCTCACGCACGAACAGCTTCTGACCGATCCGGACGAGGCGGTAGCGTTCGTTCGCGAGACTCGGGTCGACGCACTCGCGCTTGCCATCGGGACGAGCCACGGCGCGTACAAGTTCAGTCGGCCGCCAACCGGCGACATCCTTGCCATCGACCGCATCAAGGAAATTCACACCCGGCTTCCGGATACGCACCTCGTGATGCATGGCTCCTCGTCGGTGCCGCAGGAGTGGCTCACAATCATCAACCGCTACGGAGGTGACATGGGAACGACGTATGGAGTTCCCGTCGAAGAGATTCGAGAAGGGATCGCGCACGGGGTTCGCAAGGTGAACATCGATACGGACTTGCGCATGGCGAGTACCGGCGCGGTTCGAAAATGCCTTGCCGAGACACCGGAGAGCTTCGATCCGCGCAAGTTTCTGACCGCCTCCACCAATGCCATGCGAGAGATTTGCAAAGCGCGATACGTGGCCTTTGGCAGCGCAGGACAAGCCTCCAAGGTGACGCCTCTTGGACTCGAGGCGATGGCCCGGCGCTATGAGTCGGGTGAACTGGCACCGTCCGTGCACTGACTTGTGGAAGTCCCGGGAGCGCAGGACATCACAGTATGTCGGACATTCATCCAGTCATCGCCGTCACCGGCTCGTCAGGCGCAGGTACATCCACCGTCAAGACCGCGTTCGAGCATATCTTTCTGCGAGAACGGGCCACGCCGTGTGTCGTCGAGGGCGACAGCTTCCATCGCTATGACCGCGCGGAGATGCGCGGGCACGTCGAGACCGCGCTCGCCGAGGGCCGTACCGTCAGTCACTTCGGTCCCGAGGCCAACCACTTCGACGAGATCGAGACGCTCTTTCGAGAGTACGGCGAGACGGGCACGGGAAAGCGTCGCTACTACATACACAACGACGACGAAGCGGCTCGGCACGGCCAGACAGCGGGGACGTTTACGCTGTGGGAAGACATCCCCGAGGACACGGATCTTCTGTTCTACGAAGGCCTGCACGGGGCAGTCGTGAACGGCAAGGTCAACGCTGCCCGCTATGCCGATCTGCTCATTGGGGTCGTCCCCATCGTCAATCTCGAGTGGATTCAGAAGATCCACCGCGATACCGCACACCGCGGCTACGATGCGTCATCCGTGACCGAAACCATCCTGCGCCGGATGTACGACTACGTCCACTACATCACGCCGCAGTTCTCTCTAACTGACATCAACTTCCAGCGGGTTCCGACCGTTGACACATCGAATCCGTTCATCGCGCGGGACATCCCGACTCCTGACGAGAGCTACATCGTGATTCGGTTCAAGGATCCACTGAAGTTCGGAATCGACTTTCCGTACCTGCTCGCGATGTTGCACGACTCGTTCATGTCGCGGCGGAACACCATCGTCGTACCCGGCGGCAAGATGGGACTCGCGATCGAGATTATCCTGGCTCCGATCGTCGAGGAGATGATGCAACGCCGGCGGCGGAGGGTGAAGGCAGGGTAGAGGATTCACCGCTCGATTCGGCCGGAATTTCCCCGACTCCAGTCCGTTTCGGCGTGGCCGAGACGGACACTTCACGCTCCCGGCGCAGCCAGCCGTAAACGTCGAGCATGGCCACATCGTGGCGGGCGTCAACGTCTCCAACACACGGTGCCACGGGTGTGCGACAGGCTCTGGTCTGCCGCATCGACAGTCCTGTGCCACGCGAATCCGAGGGTTCGGACTGAACCCCGGCTCGGGACAGATTCACCCTCGTGCCAAGCGTTGAATCATGGCTCACCACGTGTGGGTCACTGGCGGCCAAATGCAACGTCGGCTAGCATGATGCACTGCGCAACAGCTGGAGCAACTATGAACGTCGATGTGGAACAGATGCAAGCAGCGGCCGAGGAGGCCTGCGCTCTGTTGAAGGCACTGGGAAACGAAGATCGCCTGCTGATTCTCTGCAATCTCGCAACTGGCGAGAAAAACGTCTCCGAGTTGCAGGAGTTGCTCGCACTGAGACAGCCGGCGCTGTCGCAACAGCTCTCACGCTTGCGACTCGGCGGGCTAGTCGAGCCCCGTCGCTCGGGGAAGGAAGTGTACTACCGCATTGGAAGCGAGGCGGCTGCCCGTGTTCTCGAGTTGCTCTATGAGATCTACTGTCCGAAAGAGCCGGCACGGACTCGCGTGACCGCAGGGGAGACTTCGGCTGCGGAGAAATCCGTTGCCAAGACGACCGCTTCGAGGGCGAAGCACGATCGGAACGCGGCCTGACGACTTCGCCCCCGGGGGCCAAGGAGCTACTTCAAGACCCTCGATTGCCAGGTCTTCTCCTGCTCCTCTGCCTGCAGCACACCGGATTCACCCTGACGCTTCGCCCGGCTTGCGAGTGCAATCGCCTGTTCGTACTCCCCCTTCTCGGCGAGCTTCTTGGCCTGAAGGAGCATCTTCTTCGTGTCGCGCCACTCGAAGCCGACCTCGGCTGCGGCCATGCGAGCCGCGTCGGCGGACTTGTACGCGGCTTCGAACGTTGCCGCATCGCCTGCCAGCACGGGGGAAATCCAGGCACTGGCCGCAACCATCACCACCGAGATGGTGAGAAGGCGTCTCCCTGCAGTCAGATGTCTCATCGTCGCGTCTCCCGATTACTGCCGGCTGCCGGGTCCGTTCAGCGGAATCCCGTTGCTCATGTACGTGTGGAAGTACTCCAGAGTGCGATAAGTCCGGCTCTGCGGCTTGAACGACGCGGCCCGGACCTGCCGATTGCATCCACCGTAGCGACGGTGCAGCGTGCCGATCCCTTGCCACGTCGATTTCTTTCGGTATGCCGGAAAGTGACTCACCTGACCCAGGGCCGGCCCTAGAAGATCGGAGCGAAGATTCATGCCGGGCGCCTGCATGTGGCACGTGGAGCAGGCGAAATTGAGCTGACCGCGCTTCGAGTAGTAGAACTTCTTGCCCGCCTCGTATGCAGCCAGCGCACCGGGATCGTCGGCGGGAACCTTTACGTCGATAATCTGGCCGCGCGAAAGGAACGCCAAGTAGGCAGAAATCTGCGCAAGTGGGCCCTTGTTGTACTTGAGCGGCTTCTCACCGTGCTCCTCGCGGCACAGGTTGATCGCCCACTCCATGGTGACGACTTCCCCGAGTTCCCGATCCCAGTACGGATAGTTCTGCCGAATTCCGGACTCGTAGTCCGGAAAACAGTCGGCCATGCTCTTGCCGTTGGCGAACGGCGTATGAAAGAGCTCCTCGCCGACATCGATGTCGAACTCGTACGGAGGAAACTCCTCCATCAGCTCCCATTCCACCCGACGGCTCTTGTCGATGGCGTAGATACCGTTGGCAAAGTCTTCGAACGGCACGTCCGGAAAGCGCTCCTTGTAGAAATTCTGGAACGCCTTCCGGTCTTCCTCGGGGGTCGCCTGAACGGCCCCGAGGCCGAAGACGAGGCTTGCGCCGAGTAACACGGCCTGTAGTATGGCTCGCATCGTGTCGATCTCCCTGATGTTCTCCCCAGCGGTCGGGAAGGCCTACTTGACCGGCGCGTCGGTGCTCGCCTGTTCGCCCGTATTGTCGACCCAGGCGACGGTGATGGTGTCCCCCTTGCTCGCGCCCTTGACCTCGGTCGAGAGGTAGGGGTCTTTTGATACCCCGGGGCCGAGGTACGCGGTCATGACGTTCGAGCCGTTGAGCGACACCGTCACGTCGGAAATGTAATGTGCCGGAATCTTCTCTCCCGTCTTCCGGTCCTTGCGCAACCCGGTTTCCATCGGGTGCTTCATCAGGAACTTGACGGCGGTGACGCCGCCCTTTTCCTTCGCGCGAATCTTGATCTTGGCTGCCATGGTTCAGTCCCTCTCGTAGTCCTCTCTGAAGGTCGTCGCTTCACCGGCGGGTTCAGCCGCCGCATCCACCAATGGTGACTTTGACATCCTTGCTGGCACGGTAGAGCGTGTCGCCGACCTTGACGACCGCGTGTACCGGAGAGGTCTGGCCCATCTTGATCCGGGTGGAGACAAGCCCGCCGGAGCTCGGGGACAACTGGAACGACGCCGCGAGAGGCGAAGGATTCTTCTCCGCGATGATGCTCACGGACTCGGCGTTCTCGAGCTTGAATCGTACGGTGATTGGAACGACCGCACCGTTCTCGGCGATATCGGGGGCCTTGATCTGAATCTGGTCGGAGTCGGTCATTGCCGAAGAGCCGTATAGCTCGTTCAGAGCGTCCTCTACCGACTCCGACTCGAACGCGGGCTTGGGACGCGCCGCGAACGCCCGAAACGGCACGAGAACGAGCCCGGCCGCCAGGCTCACGTATCGAACGAATTGTCTGCGATCCATCTTCGTGTGCCTCCCACACCCTGCCTCCACCGGTCCGTCGGTGGCTCAGAGCGAATGAATGTACTCGACGACCTTGTCGATCTCGTCTTCGGTGAGGACTTCGTGCCGCCCGAATGGCGGCATGAGCGAGTTCTCGTTGAACTGGTTCGAATCCCAGATCTGGGCACGCAGCTTGGCCTTGTCCGGGAATCGCGCCTTCATTGCAATGAGCGGCGGCCCGATGTTGCCCGGCAGCGTGGTGTTGTCCATCAGGTGGCACGACATGCAGTTGCCCCTGCGTCGATCCGTCGCGATGCGTTTCCCCTCTTCGATTACGGTTTCCGCGATCACCTCCGGCACGGCGCCCATCCCTCCTGCAAGCATCACGGCGAGTACAATGGCAGGGGACGATGCTGCGAATCTGGTCATTGTGAATATCTCCGAAGGACTCTCGAGGGGACTCCGTTTTGGCGAGGCACAACCCACCCGATGCTGCAATGCACCAAACAAATGCGCTCGTGCTCACGCAATATTACGGATTCGGGACAACCTAACAATCCCCAAAGGGGTTACTTCTCCGCCGGAGTCATATCCCTTTGGACATATTCCAATTTATGAATATCGTTCGGATTGACACGAGCCGGATGTGCCGCGCCCTGGCTCAGCACCTCGCGTGTCTCGATCCCGGGTACGGGCTGTCGCTCGAAGCGCTGGCGTCGGCGAACCAGCGCGAGCGAACGCATCACGCGTGTGAGTGTTGGATGGTAGGACATCCCGCCGAGAGCGGTCGGCGTCAAGCGGCACGCACAGATTGTCGAAGTGCAGCTACGCCCGCTACGACGGATGGACTCGGTGCTGGTCGCGCAGTGCCGCGACCGGCGACGGTAACGCGTTGAGTGCGCTCGCAATATCGGCAGCCGAATCGACTAGAGTGCCATCCAGGTCCCAGATGACGGCTCTGGGAAGTCCCGTCGAGGCGCACACCCGACGACTGCCGAATTCGAATCGATTCCTTGTCATCGGCCGAGTGTTCATGTCGTCATCCGACAGGAAGCGCCGATTCCACGGCTACTCGTTCCTGGTAGTCCGCCCTATCGGGAATGACCCCGGCGCGCCCGCTCTTTTCGGTACACCGTTGCCGTTGCCGGTGCCTGCGCCAGAAGCCTGCCGCCGCTGCGACCCCACTGCCCGATGTGATCTCGATGTCTGCGTCGAGCATGGCCATCTCCGTTCCCGCGATAGCGCCCATCAGCATGAGCTCGTTGAGGTCCCCCAAGTGGCCGATCCGGAACATCCGGCCAGCGCCGTTGGAGAGCCCGGAGCCAAGTGCAAGGTTGTAGCGCCTGAAGGCAACGTCGATGACATGGGCGGCGTCGATTCCCTCAGGGACCGTCACCGCGCTCACCGTATCCGAGTACCACTTCGGGTGTCTTGCGCACAGCCGCAGGCCCCATCCTTCGGTGATCGCAGCGCGTACCCCTTCGGCAAGGTAGTGATGGCGACTGAAGACGTTCTCCAGGCCTTCCTCGAACAGAATGTTCAGACTCTCTCTCAGTCCATGGAGCATGGGCAATGCGGGGGTATAGGGAAAGTATCCGCTCGCGTTGGTGGCAATCATGTCGGCGAGATCGAAGTAGCAGCGACGCGATGTCGCGCTCTGCATGGCGTGTAGTGCCTTCGGGCTGACGGCCAGGATGCCGAGTCCCGCGGGGAGCATCAGGCCCTTCTGCGAACCGCTCACCGCCAGGTCGACGCCCCACTCGTCCATGCGGAAGTCGATGCTTCCGAGAGAGCTCACCGCGTCTACGAACAGCATTGCGGAATGGCCGCAGGCATCCACCACGCTGCGCAGACCCGCGATGTCGCTGGTCACACCTGTCGACGTTTCGTTGTGGCAAGCGAGAATCCCCTTGATTTCGCGCCCTGTGTCCGCGCGAAGAGCGGCTTCGATGAATTCGAGCGGCATTCCCTCACCCCACGGGACGTCCAATGCCCTGACTTCGAAGCCGAGGCGCTCTGCCATGTCGATCCACAAATGGCTGAAATGGCCCAAGCGAGCGGTGAGCAACCTGTCCCCCGGCGAGAGGGTATTCGTCAGGGCAGCCTCCCACGCGCCGGTGCCCGAAGAGGGAAAGATGAACACCTGACCCGCCTCGGTCTTGTACACCTTCTTGAGGTCCTCGAACACGCTCGCGGACAACTCCGGAAACCTCGAGGAGCGGTGGTCTTCCATGGCCACCACCATGGCCCGCTGCACGCGGTCGGGGATGTTGGTCGGGCCAGGTACGAACAGGAAGTTGCGGCCGGAGATTCGGGACATGGTGCGGTCACTCTCGCGCAATGGATTGAATTCGCCGGTTGCTGACATCGTTCCGGCTCTCTAGTTTGCGAACTGCCAAGCTCAAGCTCCGGGGGTATCGTGTCCAGCCAAACGACGACCGGGCTTCGAATTCGTTGGCACGCAGAAGGCTCCTGCACAGCTCCACCAGCGCAGAGCGCACAGGCGCATTTCAACCGTCGAGCAACCCGATACGTGGGCGACATCGACAGCAAGGTCGGATACAACTCCCTCGTCTCGGACAACCGGATGTGGATGATCGGTCAGTCGAATGACGCCCCATGCGCAACAACAATATGTACTTGCCTCCTTGAATCGCCGTGCCGCGTTTGCGAACTGACCGAAGGAGGGTAGGATAATTTCTGTATAAATAGAAATAAATTATTTTGATATTATCAATAAATAAATCATGATGTATTGGCATCTCCAGTGGTCGATGTCGCCTCTCAGGCGGTCACCGAGAGGCCATTCATCGATCGGCACCTGCTCGGCAGAATCCTCACCGACGTCCTCGCCCGTGTCGCCATCCGAGCGGCGTCCGTGCGGCGAAGTTCTTCACCCGGCGTCCGGAAAGGCCCAACAATCTGGAAGTCGTCCGGTGCGTCCTGCATACGTAATTGATCATAATTAATCCTGTATTGTATGGACACAGAACCAAAGAATTGATTATCCTGCAATGTGCGTGGTGTGATGCGAGCACGAACGAAGCATGCCGTCAGCGCAACCCCGTCAGGTTCTCGCGCATCCGGGCGATGGTCGCGGCGTAGTCTCCGGCGCCGAAGATGGCCGAGCCGGCGACGAACGTGTCCGCGCCCGCCTCGGCGATGGCGCGGATATTGTCGACGTTGACCCCGCCGTCAATCTCCAGCCGAACGGGTTCGCCGCCGCTGTCGATCCTCGCGCGTACCGCCCGCAGCTTGTCCAGAACGTAGGGGATGAAGGTTTGACCGCCGAAGCCGGGATTCACCGACATGAGAAGCACCATGTCGAGCTGTTCGAGGACATGGTCGAGCGCACTGAGTGGAGTCGCCGGATTCAACACCAGTCCGCACTTGCAGCCATGGTCACGCACCAGCCGCAGTGAACGATCCAGATGCTTGGTCGCCTCGGGGTGGAATGTGATGTACGTGGCTCCGGCCGCCGCAAAGTCCACGATGATTCGATCCACCGGCTTTACCATCAGGTGCACATCGATCGCTGCGCTCACCCCGTGGTCGCGAAGCGCCTTGCACACCAGGGGGCCGATCGTCAGGTTCGGGACATAGTGATTGTCCATTACGTCGAAGTGGATGATGTCGGCACCTGCTTCGAGCACCGCGTCAACCTCTTCACCAAGACGGGCGAAATCCGCCGACAGGATGGACGGGGCAATCCAGAAATCGTTCATGAATTTGCTCGGCTACGAGTTTCCTTCGGCCGTCGATGGGATGTCTGCCACTCCCATCTCAAGCGCATGGGAATACCGCTGGTGGAGGCGGTGCGATGAACCCTCACGTCACTTTCCGTCAGCTCCAGGTATTCGAATCCGTCGGCCGCCACCTCAGCTACACGCGCGCAGCGGAAGAACTCCACCTCACCCAGCCCGCGGTATCGATGCAGGTCAAGCAGCTCGAGCACGTGCTCGGGCACGAACTGTTCGACCACATCGGCCGACGCGTGTATCTGACCGACGCAGGAGAGATCCTGCTGCACTACAGCCGGAGAATCGCTGCAGAGCTTGGTGATGCCAAGCAGGCACTCGACGATCTCAAGGGCGTGGACGGTGGACGGTTGCGCATCGCGGTCGTTACCACCGTGAACTACTTCGCGACTCGCCTTCTCGCCGCATTCTGTCGTGCCCATCCGCGCGTGAACGTGACCCTCGAAGTCACCAATCGAAACTCGGTCATCAAGCTTCTCGAGGAGAACGCCACCGACATCGTGCTGATGGGTCAGCCGCCGGACTCTCTCGAACTCACCGCGGCCCCGTTCATGGACAATCCACTCGTAATCATCGCTCCCCCGAGCCATCCACTTGTGGGCCGCAGGCGCGTGCGGTTGGAGGCGCTGCGAGAGGAGGCGTTTGTCATCCGAGAATCGGGATCGGGCACGAGAGCGGCAATGGAACGCTTTTTCCAGGAGAAGGGACTGGCGCCGCGAACCCGGATCGAGATGAGCAGCAACGAAGCCATCAAGCAGAGCGTGGAAGCGGGGCTTGGTCTTGGCCTGGTCTCGGCCCATACCGTCGAACTGGAAATCGCGGCAGGCAGGCTCGAGTTGCTCGACGTCGAATCGATTCCGATTCTCAAGCGCTGGTTCGTGGTGCACCACAAACGCAAGCGGTTGTCCTCGACCGCGCGCGCGTTTGTCGATCATGTCATGAATGCGACGCGTGAGATTGATCGGACGACTCGGCGGCGGCGCCGGAGTCGGCACGGCTCTCGGTGAACACACGGCTCGCGAGTATGTCCTGCGGCTCGATGGTCATCAGGTCGCGTCTGGTGAGGGCCCCGGCTGCAAAGAGCCGATTGGCCTGACGCAGACGGGCACGGTCAAGGGCGTTGCGAATCGAACGTGCGTTGGCGAAATGCGGCAACTCCATCCGCCTGGCAACATAGTCGGCGAATGTCGTCTCCGCCTCGGGGCTGAATCGGTAGCTCATCTCCGCGAGCATGAGCTTCGAGATGGCCAGCAGCTCCGCCTGGGTGTAGTCAGGGAAATCGAGGTGGTGGGCAATGCGCGAGCGCATACCGGGGTTGGACTGGAAGAATCGGTCCATCCTGTCACGGTATCCAGCGAGGACAACGACCAGGTCATCGCGGTTGTTCTCCATCACCTGGAGCAGAATCTCGATGGACTCCTGTCCGTAGTCGCGCTCGTTCTCCGGGCGGTAGAGGTAGTAGGCCTCGTCGATGAACAGCACGCCGCCCATCGCGCGCTTGATGACTTCCTTCGTCTTGGGGGCGGTGTGCCCGATGTACTGGCCCACGAGATCATCGCGGGTCACGGACACAAGATGCCCTTCGCGCACGTATCCGAGACGATGGAGAATCTCCGACATCCGCAGGGCCACCGTGGTCTTCCCGGTGCCCGGGTTGCCGGTAAACGACATGTGCAGCGTCGGCGTCTGGGTGGTGAGCTCGAGCCGCCGTCGCACCCGGTCGACCAGGAGCAACGCCGCGGTCTCCCGGATCCGCGTCTTGACTGCACGCAGGCCGATGAGTTCGCCGTCGAGCGTGTCCAGGACTGCTTCGACCTGGGACTCGCGCAGCTCCGCCCGCAGGTCGATTTCGGGATCAGCGGTGTCGGTGGAGCGGGGCGGGCGGGGCCCAACCGGTTCCGGCAGCGATGAGGAGTCACGGTCGCTCCGGGAAGCGTTGGCTCCGTCGTCGCCGGCCTGCGCACGACGTAAATCGGGGTTCAATGCGCCGACCCTCCACGGAGCGTTTCTGGCACGGGGATAGCGAACAATCCCATGGCCGGCCAGAGCAGCGGCGGACGCCACATGAGAATGGTTCTTGAACGGGAAGGGCACTGTTCGCGTCGTGCCCCCGCTTGCCGGGTCTCGATACAACGCCCGTTCATGGCAGTTTCGGAACGACTCCGCCGGCCATCCGGCGCCCGCGCCTGCGCCCCGTCCATTCGATTCCTCCACGACGCGGCACCATTCACGCTGCTTCCGTCTCTCGCAACGAATTGCTCAGCGGTCATGGATGCCCCGAGTCTCCGGATTCAATATCGAATTCCCGACGGCCGATCAGTCGAGTAGGGGTGGAGCCGGTAGTGTTGCGTTCGCCCTGCTCGTTCGGAACGCTCTAGGCGGATTCCGGGTTCCTCGGCGGGGCGATTGACGATGAACGAAAGCCGAAGACTCTCCACCCCGTAGCTCGAGTCGAATGCCGATACTCTGACATAGTGGTTCGGGAACGCCTCCCGGCAAGCGTTGACCTCGAGCATGATTCCGGCCGCATCGGCGAGGTCGAACATGGGAAGCCCCCACATCTCCCAGTACGTGTTGCGGGGATGCGGATCGTCGGTGTACTCGACGTTGACCGCCCAACCGTTCGTCAGGCAGTACTTGATCTGCTTCGTGATCTGCTCATCGCCGAGATCGGGCAGAAAAGAGAAAGTTCCTTGCGTAAGGCGCATGTTCACAACCTCGTGGACCCGCTTCTTCGGGTGACTACACGTATCGAATCCATGACCCCGCCGCCGGCAGAGAGCCCCGTCCGGCGCAACGAATACAGCGAAATTTCGACCCGGTTTCGTTTGACCAACGTGGCCTCCGGGTCGTGAATCTCTCCGACATCGGCTTGTAGCTCATACTGACGGGGTGGCCACCGGAACGAAGTCCGGCGTGTCTGTCGAGTCGTAGTTGAAGGTCACGTCCTTCCAGGTGTCGAGCGCGCCTTGCAGCGGCTGGCAATGCCGCGCCGCCTTGCGCAGCACCTCCGGACCCTCGTTCCAGATGTCGACGCCTTCGTTGCGCGCGAGCACGATTGCTTCGAGCGCCACCCGGTTGGCGATTGCGCCAGCTTCGATCCCTTGCGGGTGGCCGATGGTGCCACCGCCGAACTGAAGCACGACGTCGTCACCGAGATAGATGAGAAGCTGATGCATCTGTCCGGCATGGATGCCTCCGGACGCGACCGGCATCATCTTGTTCAGACTCGCCCACGGCTGGTCGAAGAAGATGCCGTGTTCGAGACGCATGGGCTGCCACGTCTCCCGGCACGTGTCGTAGATTCCGGCGATGGCGTGCGGATCGCCTTCAAGCTTGCCGACCACCGTGCCGGCGTGCACGTGGTCGACGCCCGCCATTCGCATCCACTTCGCGATGACCCGGAACGCGACGCCGTGGTTCTTCTGCCTCGTGTAGGTGGAGTGGCCGGCACGGTGCAGGTGCAGGATCATGTCGTTCGCGCGCGCCCACTTCGCCATCGACTGAATCGCGGTGTAGCCGATTACGAGGTCGATCATGATGATGACCGAGCCAAGCTCCTTCGCGAACTCGGCGCGCTCGTACATGTCCTCCATCGTTGCGGCGGTGACGTTGAGGTACGTTCCCTTGACTTCTCCCGTCATCGCGCTCGCCCGGTTCACCGCCTCCATGCAGTAGAGGAAGCGGTCGCGCCAGTGCATGAACGGCTGGCTGTTGATGTTCTCGTCGTCCTTGGTGAAGTCGAGGCCACCCTTGAGCGCCTCGTAGACGACACGTCCGTAGTTGCGGCCCGAGAGACCCAGCTTCGGCTTCACGGTCGCTCCGAGGAGCGGGCGGCCGAACTTGTCGAGGCGCTCGCGCTCCGCGATGATGCCGGTGGCAGGCCCCTGGAACGTCTTGAGCAGCGCTACCGGCACCCGCATGTCCTCGAGCCGGAGTGCCTTCAGTGGCTTGAAGCCGAAGACGTTGCCGATGATCGAGGCGGCGATGTTGGAAATCGAGCCCGGCTCGAACAGATCGAGATCGTAGGCGATGTACGCGAAATACTGGGGCTCGTTGTCCGTACCGACACCGGTGTTCGGAACCGGGTCGACCCGATAGCATTTGCCCCGGTAATTGTCCGCAGCCGTCAGTCGATCAGTCCACACCACGGTCCAGGTGGCAGTCGAGGATTCCCCGGCCACCGCGGCCGCCGCCTCCACGGGATCGACACCCGTTTGGGGTGTGATGCGGAAACAGCAGATGAGATCGGTGTCTCGGGGCTCGTAGTCCGGGCGCCAATACCCCATCTTCCTGTACTCCAGGACACCGGACTTGTAGCGTTCGGCCCCCCTGACCTCGAGTGATTCCTGCATTGGCTACTCCACATCATCAAATGGCACACTGTGGCTCATCGACCATCATGCACAAATCGAATCATAAAGAAAATTAAAGAAATTTATCCTCTTAATCAGTTTTCACTGATATAAATCAGTGATCCCGATGCCAATGATTTGCCGAGTCCCGCTACTGACACGGCACTCTCGTGAAGGGTTGTATCCTGTTGAATTAGTGGTGGTTTCTATCCACACGGTCATGGCTTTGGGATGGTAGTCTCGAAGCCTTCGACCAGGCAGATCGAAAACGATGTCCTGCCGGCGTGTCTCTACCCGGGTGGGTCAGAGGAGCACGTATTCGGCCGAGACCGACCCTGGGCCGGCAATCCACCCGCCACAGGCACGCGCCAGCAACTCGTTTCGACGTCGCGGGAACGGCTGACGGGTAGCGTCGCGAAGAGCATTCGCGGCCTTGAACGAAGGTATGTTCGAGGCGCGAATGGCAATGGGCTCTCCCGTGCGGGGACTGCGGCCTTGGCGAGCCCGTACACGGGCTGCGGACCTGCAGGGTCTACCTCAACTCAGCACGGAAGTCGTCGTGACAGCTCTTGCACGCCTCACCGACCGGGCCAATCTTCGAACGCAGCGCGTCCAGCCCGTCTCCCGCCACCTCAGCGAGATCCGCGGCGACCTCGGACAGGACCGCGGCCTTCTCGCCCACCTCCGGCCACGTAAGCCAAAGTTCGGGGAGCGCACTGGTCATGCCGTCGTATGACTCGTTGTCGCTCCCCTCGGGCCACATCGCGCCAGCCTCGGCGTTGGCCATCGTGTTCAGGTGGAAGGCGTACGTCCTAGCCATCTCCGCATCGTATTCCAGATCACCCTTGGCCATCTGGAACAGAGGACCGGCGTACCAGCTCTGAAGCGTCATCACCGCCTGGCGCGCCTTGATCGCCTTCTCGTTCGGATCCTTTGCGGCCGAAGCGGAAAGCGTGAGGGAAAGACCAAGAACAAGCAGGAGCCATCGAGAAAAGGATTGCATGCAAGCCTCCTGGATTCGTGAACGGGAACGGATTGCGTCGCCGCAGAGTCAAGTCAGTGCCTGAGGGGTTCCCGCCGGCACTCGATGACCCGATTGACGTGACAGGTACGACCTGATCGCCGAGGAGACCGACCAATCAGACACAGTGTAGTCGAGATTCCCGTATCCGTACGGCGTCGACTGAATGTACGGATCGGGTGAAGGCCGCGGGACGTGAGGCCCGATCCCACGCCGGCCGCTCTCGTACCATGACTCTGGATCGAGGGGAGACCGTCGGGGCGTCGAACCTCGCCTGCAGCGTGCGCGCCGCGAATCGAGAACGCCATCGTGCGAGCGGAACGGCGACTGCGTAGCGTCCACATGGTGGGGGCGCCGATCTCGTCTGCTACGACACCGGACGGACTACTTGCTCCTGACACGGTTGGCGGCGGCGGTTGACTCTGCGGCGTACGGGAACCGATATTCCCGAAACAGGCACCCGGTGGCCGTTTCGGCGTGCCGTCACCCGCGGCCATCATCCACGACAGGAGCTTGCTATGTCCCGCTTGATTCGTGCAGTTCAGGCAGTCGCAGTCGCGTGGATCATGGTCGGCACCGAGGTCCGCGCCGACGACGAGCCGCTCTTCGTCTCTGTGGAGCGACTGACGCTGGAGTCGGCGCTGCGCGTCGCCCAGGGCGCCATCAACGCCTGCCGGGCCGAAGGCCTGCAGATTGCGGCAACCGTCATCGACCGCAACGGCCGTATCCAGGTACAGCTCCGCGACGTGCTGGCGCCCCACGTGACGGGACCGATCAGCGAGCGCAAGGCGATCGCGGCGATGGCGTTCAATCTTCCGACCTCCGAGCTCGATGGCCGCTTTACCAGTCCGTTCTCGGTCGGCAAATTCGAAGAGTTCGTCATGAGCGCAGGTGCCGTGCCGATCGAGGCCGGAGGGGTTTTCTACGGTGCGGTGGGCGTGAGCGGTGCGCCGAGCGGAGAGACGGACGAGGAGTGTGCGGCCGCCGGCGTCGATTCCATCCGCGACGACCTCGAGATGTCCCAGTAGGCCGAACGCGGCCGCGTCTTGGTACGAATTGACCCTTGCCACCGATACCGCGACCGGGTTCGGTTGCCCTGCGCCGCGCAATGTGCGGGAGTGGATGAACACCAAGGCGCTATCGACGCTGATTCCCCGGGCGCTTGCGCCAGACCGTGGCCAGCCACGGCTGCTCCGCCTGCGGCCGGCCCGGCGGGCGGTAGTAGTGGTGCAGCTCGCGAAACCCCCCGGCGGAGACGGAGGTGCGCCACGTTGCGAGAGCGGGGGAGCAGCCACGGCTGCTCCGCCTGCGGCCGGCCCGGCGGACGGTAGTAGTGGTGCAGCTCGCGAAACCCCGCGGCGGAGACGTAGGTGCGCCACGTTGCGAGATCGTGGAAGCAGCCGTAGCGACCACCGGCCCAACCTTCCTCGTTGTGGCCCCGCGGGTTCGAGCAGAACAGCACGCCACCGGGCTTGAGGGTCGCCGCGAGGTCGCCGAGGACCCTGGCGAGTTGGCTACTCGGTACGTGGAACAGCGAGGCATTTGCGAAGATCCCGTCGAAGCGGGCGGATGGCAGGTCGAGCGCGAGGAAGTCCTGGTGCATCACCTCACAATCCGTGTTGGCGCGGGCCATGGCGCAGAGTTCGCCCGAGCCGTCCAGGCCGACCGCCTCGTGACCGAGCGCGGTGAACTGCCGCAGGTCCCGGCCGGGGCCGCAGCCCAGATCGAGAATGACGTAGGGCGCCTCGCCCTCAATCGCCTCGAGCAGGGCCGCGATGTTCTGGCTGACGTCATGATCGGCGGTGCCACGACAGTACTCCGCCGCAATACGGTCATATTCTGCGATCGTGATGGCCACGACTTCATGAACCTGCACCGTGTCTTGCTCCAGAATGGGCTCGCTCAGCGCGCGGATCCTTCGCGGTCCGTTCCTGCAGCCGTTCGAGCAGTGCCTTGTCCTCGTCGAAGGCGGCGGCGACGTTGGTCCTGGTCATGTCGACGACGTCGGGCGCCACCCCTGCGATGTCGAAGGCCGCCGCCCAGTAGTAGTGGGTCCTGCCGCGCTCGCCCATCCAGATCCACACGAACGCGCCGCTCTCGCGCAGGGGATAGCTTCGCACGCGGGCATTGCCCGGAATGTCGCTCTGCGTGGGGATTCGGGTGCATGCGCCATCCGTGCCGTAGGCCATGCCGTGGTACGGACAGACGATCTCGCTGCCTTCGACCCGGCCTTGCGACAGCGGCGCCCAAGCGGTGCGGGCAGCGGTCGTCCAGCGCCGCCGGCGTGCCGTCGGCGGTGCGGTAGAGCACGATGGGGAGCTCGAGAATCCAGCGCGTGATCGGCTTGTCGGTGATCTCGTCGGCGCGTGCCGCCACCCACCACATGTTGCGCGGGTAGTTGTCTTCGAGCATTCCGTTCGGAAGGAATTGCCCCGCCCTGGATCCGCGCTCGGGCGCGGCCCCGATCCGTTCGTTCATTCCGATCCCCCTTCCTTCAGCGCGACCGCGAGCTTCTCCGCCTCTGCGCTCGGCATGGTGTAGCTGTGCTCAGCGTCGGGAAACGTCCCGGCGCGCACATCGGCGACGAAGGCCTCGAAGGCACGCGTCGCGACTTCCGCCACGTTGCCGTAGCGCTTCGCGAACTTCGGCTTGAAGGTGTCGAATCCACCGATGAGGTCGTAGCCGTTGAGGAGCTGGCACGTGCCGGCCGAGCCCGCTCCGATGGAGAAGGTGAAGATCGACACCGCCTCGTCGACCGCCTTGCCGACCTCGTGCGGCACCGCCTCGATCTCGAGGCCGACGGCACCGGCCTGCTCGATGGCCCGGGCGTTGTCGACGATCCTCAGCGCGTCCTCGGCGGTGCGGCCCTGGGTCTTGAAGCCGCCGTACCGGTGCACGTAGTGAGGCAGCAGCCCGACGTGGCTCATGACGGGCACCCCTGCGTCGGCCACGGCCCTGATGATGTCGGACATCTCCCGGCCGCCCTGGAGCTTGACCGCATCCGCGCCCGACTCCTTCATCAGGCGCACCGCGTTGAGCACCGCGACGTCGCGCGTCGCGTACGAGCCGTAGGGCATGGACACGATGCAGAACGTGTCCGGGGCCCCCCGGCGCACCGCCTGCGTATGGGCGATCATCTGGTCCACCGTCATCGGCAGGGTGTTCTCGTGGCCGTACACGGTCATGCCGAGACTGTCGCCCACGCCGATGATGTCGACACCCGCACGCCAGGCCCACGTCGCGGTCAGGGTGTCCGCTACCGCGACCATCACCAGGCGCTCTCGCGCCCGCTTCCTGGCGGCCAGGTCCGGAATGGTCAGCTTCTTGCGTTCTCCGGTCATTTCGGCGTCCCCGCCCTCGATTCCAGGTCGATCAGCTCGTCGCGTACCTCGACACCGCGCACAGACCGCAGGATGGCGCCGCACATGTCGTCGTCGATCACCAGCGCCTCGCACGAGGCCACGGTGATGGAGCCCAGCATTCCCACCGACAGGTTGATCATGTCCGCACCGGCCTGCGCCGCCAACGCCACCGTGTAGCCCTTCTCGTAGCCGGCCTGGGCGTCGGCGACCGAGAATCGCAAGGGCCCTGCTCACGATCAGGGCGACCTCGGAGCTCCGCAGCGGGCGAAGGCGCCCTCCCGGATAGACCGCACCCGAGGCCGGAGCCACTTCGCCCGCGGGAGCGCCTGCCGAGCGTCGTCCCGATTTGCGCCCCGTTTGCCGCGCCATGGCCGCTCCATGCCCGACCAGGAAACCTCACCGTGCTATTGGACGACGACCGCGTCCATAGACTGGCGAATCAGAAACCGAGCCGTTGTACCCAGGAGCGACGAGCCAGACGCGCGAACGATCCGTGCTGGCGCTTCGCACCGAGCGGGTCTCCGGCCACCGAATCGTCGCCATCGTGCTGGGAGTGCTCGCGCCGCGTACCCCGTTCGCGAATCGACCCTCGGCTCACCTTCGGCCGCGGCGCCGCCGCTTGCGGGGGCGTTCCGCCGCAGCCGGTGCAGGCGACGTCTCTTGCCGGCTCACCGTCTCTTGCCGCCTCACCGCCATGATCACCAGAACTGCCCCCACCGCGATCATCGGCAACGTCAGCACGTGCCCCATCGTGATCCACCCGAAGGCGAGATATCCGATGTGTGCGTCCGGAACCCGCACGAACTCCACCAGGGTCCGCGCCACGCCGTAGCCGATGAGAAATACGCCCGATGCCGCCATCGCTGGCCGCGGGCGCCGTGTGAACCACCACAGCACCGCGAACAGGACCAGCCCTTCGAGCAGCGCCTCGTAGAGCTGCGACGGGTGGCGGGACACGTCGCCGGCGCGGGGGTCCGGGAACACCATCGCCCACGGCAGGTCCGACGGCGTTCCCCACAGCCGTCCGTTGATGAAGTTCCCGAACCGTCCCGCCGCGATGCCGAGTGGCACCAGCGGCGCGATGAAATCCGCGACGTCGAAGAACGTACGCCCGCGCGAGCGCGCGAACCACCCCATCGCGAACAACACCCCGATCAGCCCGCCGTGAAACGACATTCCGCCCTGCCACACCTTCACCAGGGACAGGGGATCGGCGAGGAGGCGTTCGAAGTCGTAGAAGAGCATGTATCCGAGCCGGCCGCCCGCGACGACCCCGAGCGCGACCCAGAAGAGCACGTCGCCTACGTCGTCGCGGCTCCAGCCGCGCCAGGCGTCCCGGGCCCGCATCCGCCCGAGCCACCACCCCAGCGCGAACGCGATCAGGTACATGAGGCCGTACCAGTGAACCTTGACGGGTCCGATGGCGATGGCGACGGGATCGAAGTCCGGGTGCATGAGCATGTCCGCGATCTTATCCGACGGCTGCGAACTGTTTTCTCGTTTCGCACGCCTCGAAGCGCGCGTGTCCCCGGGAGCGCGCGTTCTGTCTACCTTCGGCAGACAATTGAACCGTCAATCGCCCGCCCGGGCCAGAGACCCGCAATGGACATCCCGCCGAAGGCCCGCCGGTGTTCAAGCGGGCGGGACGCCCGCGCTCCCGGGGACCCGCACCTCCGTCCGGCTCCTGGGCTCGTCGGCCCGGGGAGTAGCCTCGATGGAGACGGCGTCGGCGCGACGACAGGCCGATCCCCGACCACCGCTCTCCTCGGCCGGTCGCCCTCACGGGCTATACTGCCGCTCCCTCTCCGGAGTCCCCGATCCATGTCCGGCCCCGCCCGCACCAACGCGCTCGCGAACGAGACCAGCCCGTACCTGCTGCAGCACGCGGACAACCCGGTAGATTGGCATCCATGGGGACCGGAGGCGCTCGACCGGGCGCGCACCGAGGACAAGCCCATCCTGCTCTCGATCGGCTACTCCCCCTGCCACTGGTGCCACGTCATGGCGCACGAGTCGTTCGAGAACGAGGACACCGCGCGGGTGATGAACGAGCTGTACGTCAACATCAAGGTCGACCGCGAGGAACGGCCGGACATCGACAAGATCTACCAGACCGCCCACCAGCTCCTCTCCCGCCGCACCGGAGGCTGGCCCCTGACGGTGATGCTGACCCCCGACGACCACGCACCCTTCTTCGCCGGCACGTACTTCCCCGACGCTCCGCGCCACGGCATGCCTTCGTTCCGCCAGGTGCTTTCCGGGGTTGAACAGCTCTACCGCGAACGGCGCGACGACATTCGCAAGCAGAACGCATCGCTCATCGAGGCGCTCGCCAGCCTGGACCCGGGCGCCGAGGCCGACGGCGCTCCGCCGACCAGGGCTGCGCTTGACACCGCGCGTGCGGCGCTGATGCAGGCCTACGACGCGCGCCACGGCGGCTTCGGCGATGCGCCGAAGTTCCCGCATCCGACGAACATCGAGCGGCTCATGCGCGACTACGCGGCGCGCCCGGCGAGCGCGGACGGAGCCGCCGGCCTGGCCGCCGCCACGTTCACGTTCCGCAAGATGTGCGGCGGCGGCCTGTACGACCACGCCGGCGGCGGGTTCTGCCGCTACTCGGTGGACGCCGAGTGGATGATCCCCCACTTCGAGAAGATGCTCTACGACAACGGGCCGCTGCTCTCGGTGGCGGCGGAGCTGCACCAGATCGCCGGTGATGCCGCCTTCGCCCGCGTCGCCCGCGAGACCGCGGCGTGGGTGATGCGCGAGATGCAGTCGCCCGAGGGCGGGTACTACTCCACGCTGGACGCCGACTCCGAAGGCGAGGAGGGGAAGTTCTACGTCTGGACGCCGGACGAGGTGCGCGGTCTCGTTGCCGAGGAAGAGTACGCCGCGCTCGCGTCCCGGTTCGGGCTCGATCGTGCGCCGAACTTCGAAGGCTCTCACTGGCACCTGCACGCGTTTCGCGAGGTCTCGGACGTGGCCCGCGACGTCGGCGCCACGGAGGCGGAAACCGCGGAGCGGATCGACCGCGCCCTCGCCACGCTCTTCGAAGCCCGATCCCACCGGGTCCACCCCGGTCGCGACGAGAAGGTCCTCACCTCGTGGAACGGGCTGATGATCAGGGGGATGGCGACCGCCGGGCGCATCCTCGGCGCTCCGGAGCTCATCGCATCGGCCGAGCGCGCGGTGGAGTTCATCCGCGGCACGATGTGGAGCGGCGGCCGGCTGCACGCCACGTACAAGGACGGCCGGGCGCGGTTCAACGGCTACCTCGACGACTACGCCTCCCTCGCCGACGGCCTCCTCGCGCTGCTCGAATCGCGCTGGAGCGCCCCCGACCTCGAGTTCGCCATCGCCCTCGCGGACGCGATGCTCGAGCATTTCGAGGACCGCGAGCACGGCGGCTTCTTCTTCACCGCCGACGACCACGAGCGTCTCATCCACCGCCCCAAGCCGATGACGGACGATTCGACGCCATCCGGCAACGGCGTCGCGGCGACGGTGCTCGGCCGGCTCGGCCACCTGCTCGGGGACACCCGGTACCTGAGGGCGGCGGAGCGAGTGATCCACGCCGCCCGCGACGGCCTCGAACGATTCCCGCATGCGCACACCACTCTGCTTGTGGCCTTGGAGGAGCTTCTCGATCCCCCGGAAATCGTGGTGATCCGCGGCGCTCCCGTCGAGCTTGAGCCGTGGCGCGCCCGGGCGACGGCCGGATACGCTCCGCGCCGGCTCGTTCTCGCGATTCCCGACGACGAATCCGACCTGCCGGCCCTGCTCGCCGAGCGGGCGCCGCGCGGTGCTCCGGTGGCCTACGTCTGCGAAGGGCACGTGTGCGATGCGCCAATTGCGGAGTTCGCCGCATTTCATGCGCGCCTTGCGGCGGGCGAGATCGCGCCGCGAGCGCCGGCGCAGGTGCAGCAATCCGGTTGAGGGGCGAGTCCGGCCAGCGTTTCGGGAGACGCCATCGTCCACGAAACTGGGCGAGAATTCTTGCGAGACGCTCCCATGGGAGCCGGCGCGCTTCCGGCCATGCGTCGCCGGTTCGGCGCGACGCCTCGACTCGACCTTCCACGAATCGTGAGACGCAAGGAGGACTGCACCATGGCGCTCACCCCCAGCCGCGAAGCCTTCATCACCTGTGCGCTGACCGGCGCCGGCGACACCACCGGACGATCCGACAAGGTCCCCGTGACCCCGGAGCAAATCGCCCGGGCCGGCATCGACGCGGCACGGGCCGGAGCCGCCGTCATCCACGTGCACGTGCGCGATCCGGAGACGGGGCAGCCGGCGCGCGATCCGGCGCTCTATCGCCAGGTGGTCGAGCGGGTGCGGGATTCGGGCGTGGACGTGGTGCTCAACCTCACCGCGGGCATGGGCGGGGACCTCACCCTCGGCCCCGCCGATCGGCCGCTGCCGTTCTCGAACTCGGGCACCGACATCGCGAGCGCCGAGGAGCGGCTCGCCCACGTCACCGATCTGCTGCCCGAGATCTGCACGCTGGACTGCGGGACGATGAACTTCGGTGAGGGCGACTACGTCATGACCAACACCCCGTCGATGCTCGCCGACATGGCCCGGCGGGTGCAGGCGCTCGGGGTGCGGCCGGAGATCGAGATCTTCGACACCGGCCAGCTCGTCCTCGCGAAGTGGCTGGTGGACCAAGGCCTCATCGACGAGCCGGTGATGGTGCAACTCTGCATGGGGATTCCCTGGGGCGCGCCCGACGACATCGGCACCCTCATGTCGATGGTGAACAACCTGCCGGCGGGCTGGACCTTCTCGGCGTTCTCCATCAGCCGCAACCAGCTTCCCTACGTGGCGCTGGCGGTGCTCGCGGGCGGCAACATCCGGGTGGGGCTGGAGGACAACATCTGGCTGAAGCGCGGCGTCCTTGCCACCAACGCGGAGCTGGTGGAGCGGGCGGTGGCGATCGCGGAGAACATGGGGGTGCGGGTGCTCGGGCCGGAGGAGGTGCGGGAGAACCTCTCGCTGCGAAAGAGCTGAGCCTGGAGGCGCGGAGCGATTCGGGCACCGTCGCGGGAGTTCCGGGGTCATCATGACGATCGGTATCGAGCGCGCCGCGTGCATCGGCGGCGGGGTCATCGGCAGCGGGTGGGCGGCCCGCTTCGTTCTGCACGGAATCGACGTATCGGTCTTCGACCCGGACCCGGAGACCGGGCGCAAGACGGGCGAGGTGCTCGACAACGCAGAGCGCGCGTTCGCCCGCCTGTTCGGCGACGCGCGTCCGGCGCGCGGGGCGCTGCGGGTCGTGGCGAGCATCGCCGAGGCGGTCGACGGCGCGGAGTTCATCCAGGAGAGCGTGCCGGAGAGGCTCGAGCTCAAGCGCGCCGTCCTCAGCGAGGTCGATCATGCGTCGGCGCCCGCTACCATCGTCGCATCGTCCACCTCCGGGCTCCTGCCGAGCGACATGCAGCGCGACCTCGCCCATCCGGAGAGGTTTCTGGTCGGGCACCCGTTCAATCCCGTGTATCTGCTTCCCCTCGTCGAGGTCGTGGGAGGGCGCGCGACGGCTCCCGACGCGGTGGAGCGGGCGAGCCGGGTGTACGAATCGGTCGGCATGAAGCCGGTGGTGGTCAGGAAGGAGATCGACGCGTTCATCGGCGACCGGCTCCAGGAGGCGCTGTGGCGCGAGGCGCTGTGGCTCGTGCACGACGGCATCGCCACGGTCGAGGAGATCGACGACGTCATCCGCTACTCGTTCGGTCTGCGCTGGGCGCAGATGGGCATCTTTCAGGTTTACAGAGTCGCGGGGGGCGAGGCGGGCATGCGTCACTTCATGGAGCAGTTCGGGCCGTGCCTGAAGTGGCCGTGGACGAAGCTCACCGACGTGCCCGACCTCGATGACGCGCTCGTCGACGTCATTGGCGGGCAGTCCGACGCACAGGCCGGGGGCCTCTCGATCCGGGAGCTGGAGCGCATCCGCGACGACAACCTGATCGGGATCATGGAGGCACTGGAGCGTTCCGGGGAGTCCGGCTGGGGCGCGGGCGGCCTGCTGCGCGAGGCGCGAGACACGCTGCGCCACCTTGCACGCTCAACTCGATAGACGAAAGCGCGGGCACGCCGGATCATCATGTGTCGAATGCCATGACGCAGTGCACCGTTTGGCAGACCGGACAGGAGGACCCATGAATTTCGGACTCACGACCGAGCAGCAGATGGTGGTCGACACCGTGCGGGGCTTCGTCGAGAAGGAGCTCTTCCCGCACGAGGAGGAGGTCGAGCGCACTGGGCAGGTGCCGCCCGAGCTGGGCGAGTCGATCAAGCGCAAGGTCATCGACCTCGGCTTCTATGCGCCGAACCTGCCGGTGGAGGTCGGCGGCGGCGGTCTGGACAACCTGACCTTCGCGTTGCTGGAGCGCGAACTCGGCCGGACCTCCATGGCGCTCAGCGTGTACTGGGGCCGGCCTTCGGGGATCCTGATGGGTTGCGACGACGACCAGCGGGAGCGCTACCTCCATCCGGTCGCGCGCGGCGAGCGATTCGACGCGCTCGCGATGACCGAGCCCGGTGCGGGCTCCGACGTGCGCGGGATGCAGTGCGCCGCGCGTCCCGACGGCGACGACTGGATCGTCAACGGCACCAAGCACTTCATCTCGCACGCGGATCTCGCCGACTTCGTCATCGTGTTCATCGCCACCGGCGAGGAGGAGACCGCGCGCGGGCCGAAGAAGCGCATCACCTGCTTCCTCGTCGACCGCGGCACCCCCGGTTTCGAGATCCGGCCGGGCTACGACTCGGTCTCGCACCGCGGCTACCACAACTGCATCCTCACCTTCGACGACTGCCGGCTGCCGTCGGCCCAGATCCTCGGCGAGGTGCACCGCGGGTTCGAGCTCGCGAACGAATGGCTCTACGCGACGCGCATCACGGTGGCGGCCATGTGCGTGGGGCGTGCGCGGCGGGTGTTCGACCTCGCGCTCGCCCATGCCGCAGAACGGCAACAGTTCGGCCAGCCGATCGGCCGTTTCCAGGGGGTCTCGTTCAAGCTCGCCGACATGATCACCGAGATCGACGCGGCGGACTGGCTGACGCTTGCCGCCGCGTGGCGCCTCGACCAGGGCCTCCCGGCGGATCGCGAGATCGCCTCGGCCAAGGTCTACGCCTCGGAGATGCTGGCGCGGGTGACCGACGAGGCGATCCAGATCCACGGCGGCATGGGTCTGATGAGCGACCTCCCGCTTGCGCGGTTCTGGCGCGACGCCCGTGTCGAGCGTATCTGGGACGGCACCTCCGAGATCCAGCGTCACATCATCGGACGCGATTTGCTTCGCCCGCTGGGTGCCTGAGCGTGCCCGGGAACGGCGTGGTGCTCAGGCATTGATCAGACCGCCGCCGAGCTCCTCGGCCAGACTCGCGATGAGTTCGCGCTCATGGGCGGGAGTGTCGGCGACGTCGATCCATCGCCAGTTCCGCTCGTAGATCGCGAAGGCGTCCCGACGGGTGATGCGAGGCACCACAAGATCCCGGCACAGCAGCCTGAGAGTGCGATACGACTCCACATCGGCCCGGAAATCCGCCTGATACCGCTGCATCTGCACCATTTTCGGGCCGCCTCGTATCCGGGCGTCGCACGCTCTTGTACGCGGGATCCGCTTGCGTAACGATACCGAACGGCGGCGTGTGCTGCCCGTCGCCCGTCTCACTACTGCCCGCGATGTTCGTGATGCGTGAACCGGAAGTCCGCCTGTCGTGCGCTTGCGGTGACAGGATCGTGCTGGCCGACGCCGCGCGGTTCTCGCGCCTCCTGCGCCCGCGGAGCATCGCCGTCATCGGGGGGCTGGCGGCGGCCCGTGTCGCCGAGCAGTGCGATCGGATGGGCTTCGACGGCGACCTGTGGCCGGTGCACCCGAAGCGGGACCGCATCGCCGGGCGCCCCGTGTTCCGGTCCGTGGCCGACCTGCCGGCGGCGCCCGACGCCGCGTTCGTCGGCGTCAACCGGCACGCGACGGTGGAGGCCGTCTCCGCGTTGGCGCGCGCCGGCGCCGGCGGTGCGATCTGCTACGCCTCGGGCTTTCGCGAATCGGACGACGGCGAGGCTCTGCAGCGCGCACTCGTCGAGGCGGCGGGCGAGATGCCGATCCTCGGTCCGAACTGTTACGGACTCCTCAACCTGCTCGACGGCATCGCGCTCTGGCCCGACCAGCACGGCGGGCGGAGGCTCGAGCCGGACGAGCGTGGTGCGGCCATCGTGAGCCAGTCGTCGAACATGGCGATCAGCATGACGATGCAGCGCCGCGGACTTCCCGTCGCCTACGTCGCGACCGCCGGCAACCAGGCGCAACTCGGGCTCTCGCGCATCGCGCTCGCACTGCTCGACGACGACCGGGTGAGCGCCCTCGGACTGCACGTGGAGGGGTTCGACTCGGTGGCGGGGTTCGAGGCGCTTGCGCTGAGGGCGCGCGAACGCAAGGTGCCGGTGGTGGTCATGAAGACCGGCCGCTCGGAACGCGGTCGGATGGCGAACCTCAGCCATACCGCGTCCGTCGCCGGCTCCGACGCGGGCGCCGATGCGTTCCTGCGCCGGCTCGGCTTCGCCCGCGCGCGCGCCATCCCGGAGTTCCTCGAGACGCTGAAGCTGTTCCACGTGCACGGCGCCCTCGGCGGCGCCCGGCTCGGCGTGATGTGCTGCTCCGGCGGCGAGGCCAGCGTGCTCTCCGACGCGGTCGAGGACACGGGACTGGCGCTTCCCGCGCTGGCGCCGGAGCACGCCGCCGCGGTGAGGGAGACCGTGCACCCGCTGGTCGCGGTGGCGAATCCGCTCGACTACCACACGTTCAACTGGGGTGACGGGCCCGCGCTGACCGGCATCTTCACCGCCTTCGCGCGAGGTGCCTTCGACACGACCATGCTCGTGCTCGACTTCCCGCGTACCGACCGCTGCGACGACGCCGAGTGGGAGATCACCGTCGACGCCTTCGACCGGGCCATGCGCTCGGCCGGCGCCAGAGGGGTGATTGCGGCCACCCTCGGGGAGAACCTTCCCGAAGAGAGGGCGGCGCAGTTGGCGACGCTCGGCATCGCGCCGCTCGCCGGGGTGCGGGAGGCGCTCGCCGCCATCGAGTGCGCGGCGACGGTGGGCGATGCGTGGCACGCGCCGCCGCGAGAGCCGGTCGTCGTCCACCGACACCCGCCGGGTGAGCCCGCTCTCCTCGACGAGTCGGCGGCGAAGGCGTGGCTCGCCGAGTTCGGGGTCCCGGTGCCGCGAGGAGCGGTGGCGCACGACGCGGACGAGGCGGCGGAGATCGCCACATCGCTCGGCGGCCCCGTCGCGGTGAAGGCGCTCGGCGTTGCCCACAAGACCGAGCGGCGGGCGGTGAGGCTCGGGCTCCGTGAGCCGGGCGAGGTGCGCACAGCGGCGCGCGATTTGCTGGCGCTCGGCGACGGAGTGCTCGTCGAGCGGTTCGAGTCGGACGTCGTCGCGGAGCTGATCGTGGGGCTGCACCGCGATCCCCAGCTCGGCCTGCTGCTGGTGGTGGGCTCGGGGGGGACGCTGGTCGAACTGGTCGCGGACACCGTCACCTTGCTGCTGCCGGTGGCCGAATCCGAGGTCCGGGACGCCTTGTCGAGCCTGCGCTGCGCCCCGATGCTCCGGGGTTGGCGGGGCCGGGAGCCGGCTGACGCGGACGCCGCGGTCGCCTCGATCCTCGCCATCGCCGACTTCGCGGTCGCGAACGGTGAGAGGATCGAGGAGCTCGACGTCAATCCGCTCGGGGTCCGGGAGCGCGGGAAGGGAACGGTCGCGCTCGACGCACTCATACGAACAATGGAGATCAGGGAATGAACGAAGTCATCAGAACCCGGCGCGAAGGCGGAGTCATCGAAGTCACGCTCGACCGCCCCAAGGCCAACGCCATCGATCTCGCTACCAGCCGCATCATGGGCGAGACGTTCAAGGCGTTCCGCGACGACCCGGAGCTGCGGGTCGCGATCGTCACCGGGGCGGGGGAGCGGTTCTTCAGCGCCGGCTGGGATCTGAAGGCGGCGGCCGGTGGCGACGCAGTGGACGACGACTACGGCGTCGGCGGGTTCGCAGGCCTCCAGGAGCTGCCGGGGCTCGACAAGCCGGTCATCGCCGCGGTCAACGGCATGGCGGTCGGCGGCGGGTTCGAGCTCGCGCTTTCGTGCGACATGATCCTCGCGTCGAGCACGGCATCGTTCGCCCTGCCGGAGATCCGCGCTGGAACGCTTGCCGATGCCGCGACCATCAAGCTCCCGAAGCGCATGCCGTTTCACATCGCGATGGAGCTGCTGTTCACCGGGCGGTGGATGGACGCCGAGGAGGCGCACCGCTGGGGGGTGGTGAACGAAGTGGTGGAACCCGCGAAGCTGCTGGACCGTGCCTGGGAACTCGCGCGGCTGTTGGAAGATGGCCCGCCGCTCGTCTTCGCCGCCATCAAGGAGGTGGTGCGCGAGGCCGAGAACCTGCGCGCCAACGACGCCCTGAGCCGCGTCGGCAAGCGCCAGTTCCCGACCGTCGACCGCCTCTATGACAGCGAGGACCAGATGGAGGGGTTCCGGGCGTTCGCGGAGAAGCGCGACCCGGTGTGGAGGGGGCGGTAGCCCACGCGCCGCTGGCTGAAATGCGGTCGGAATGACCAGGAGCCGGTGACAGATGGCAGCTGGAGTTCGACGTTACGAGGAGCGACGAGAGCCGCAATTTTGCAACCGAATACGGTTGCTTTTGATTTCGGAAGTCTCTATGGTCGTGCGTCGTCGCCGATTCGTGTCGAATTCCGAATCGGAGAATTCGTGAGGCGTGAGACATCGCCTGCGCAGAGGCACAGCCGGAGCAAGCACGACACGGTGACGCAACGAGACAAGCTGATTCGCCGTTTCCGGGCCCGACCTGGAGATTTCACATGGCAAGAGCTGGTTCGTTTGCTGAAAGGTGTGGGCTACAGAGAGGTTCGGACCGGGAGAAGCGGAGGATCGCGCCGTCGCTTCGTCCATCGCGACGCACCTGCGATCAGCCTGCACAAACCTCATCCGGGCAGCATCGTGAAGCGATACGTCATTGACGACGTGTCGCGCCTCCTGACCGACGAGAAGCTGATATGAGCAATATGCTGGAGTATCGCGGCTATCTGGGATCGATCCTCTACAACGACGAGGACGAGGTTCTGCATGGACGTCTGGAGTTCATTCGCGACCTGGTGACTTACGAGGGCCAGGACGCGAGGAGCCTCAAGAATGCATTTCACGAGGCCGTGGACGACTACCTCAGCCTGTGCGAGGAGGAGGGGAGGGAGCCCGACGTTCCGCTCAAGGGCAGCTTCAACGTCCGCCCGGGACGGGAGCTTCACCGCCGGGCAATGCTCTACGCCCGCCGGCAGGGCATGAGCCTCAACGCCGTCGTCACCGGCGCGTTGCGACGGATGCTGGAAGCCGACGAAAGGGCAGCTTAGCTGCTGGCGACCGCGATTCCGTCAAGGTCCCCGGAACACGAAGATCGGACTGCTCCAGGCCTGAAACCCGTCCTCGGTGAACACCGAGACCCAGATCGGGTTGTCGCCGCTGGGCTTGAGGTCGAGCTCCACGACCTCGCTCATCTCGCGGCACGCGTTTTCGTCCGGCAGCCGGAACGCCCGGACTCTGCGTTCGAGTCCGCCCGCCTCCATGACCACGTCGTCGAGGCCGATATCGTCGAGCGGCACCTCCAGGGCGCCGTGGTTGCACGCGAGGTCGAAGCGGCCGGTGGCGCCGGGATCCAGCCACGCGTCGAACCCGCCGAAGTTTCCGGTCGTGATGGTGTCGAAGCGCACGGTGTCGGCCGACTGCCGCGCGACGGTGCGTTCGTGGTTCCAGATGTTGATCTTCCGCATCTCGCGAATGCGGGTACCGGGGAACCGTACCCGGCCCTTCCAGTAGGTGGTGCGGCCGCGCCCCCGGTACTCCGCGCCGCTCCAGAGCACGCGGATGCGGTCGCCGAGCCCGGATGCGTCGAATGGGCGCAGGGTCCGCACGACGTCGAGTCCGTTGCGGACCTCGATCCGTTCGATGGGCGCCTGCGTGACGGCCTCGATGCGCAGCGTGAGGCGTTCGTCCCCGGTCTGGACGATGTCTCCCATCATGACTTCGCCGACGCGGGTCGGCGTCGCGTCGTCGAAGACGTTCGGGTCGCGGTCGAACAGGTGGCCGCCGTCCGCGAACGATGCGCGCACGTCGAGGTGCATCCGGGTCCCGGTGGTCCCGAAGTGGTGGCGCTTGCGCAGGCACTCGAACAGGCCGTCGCGCGTCAGCTCCTCGGCGTAGAAGCAGGTCAGCCCTCCGTACGCGCCGAAAGTCGCCGCGCCCGGATAGCTCGCGCCCGGACGGCCCTTGTGGCCGTCGCTGTTGCATACCACGCCGCAGCGGTGGCCGAGCGCGAAGCCGTCGGTCAGCAGCCACTCGAAGGTGCCCCAGGCGGAGTGGATCTCCATCGCCGTCTCGATGCGCCCGTCGTGGGCGTAGGCGGTGTCGGCGTAGCGCCCGCCAACGTGCGCGTAGGCCACGCAGTCCTCGCCGGCGAGTCGCTCGAACAGCAGATTGGCGTTGCCTGCATCGGTGTGGAGGTCCGAGCGGTCGGGCAGCAGCGCGTGCGACGAGCGGAAGATGGGGCGCCCCTCGGTGCGGTAGTAGACGTTGCGGTCGCCGCCGACCGCGGTGTTTCCGGACCACTCGTATCCGGGCAGGGCCACGAACGTGCCGTCCTCGTTGTACTCCGCGGTCAGGGTCTGGAGGTAGGCCCAGAAGGCGTTGTTGACCTGGAAGTCGTTGGCCTGGTGGCCGGTCGCGTCGAGAAACGACTTGTTCCGCGCGAAGTCGAAGTACTGCCGTGCGGTGGTGATGCCGATGGACTCGCCGCTCTGGCCGTGCATGTCGCCCCAGTAGCCGCCGAAGGGACCCTCGCGCACGACGAGCGGATGGGACTCGGCCAGCATCGCTCCTTCTTCGTCGAGCACACGGATTCGAACGACCCCGGACTCCGCGACGCTCAGGCCGTCGAACGCGACCGATTTCCGCCCAAGCGGGTAGTCGTATTTCGACGGCAGTCCATCGATCGGCTGCGATGCCTCGAATCGAAGTCTGGCGCTCGCGCGGTCGGTGGGGTTGCCCCACTTGTCCTCGGCCTTGACGCCGAACCGGAAGGGCTCGCCGGGGCGGCGCAGGCTCGGCAGCACCGCCTTCCACTGCACGGGGTCGCCGGGGACGATGTCGACCGTGGGTGTGTTCGGGACGGGGTAGAAGTGGCCCACCGCGCATACGTCGGAGAGCACCTTGAACTCGAACGCCGCCTCGGCCATCGTCTGCATGCGCATCCCGGGCGAGCCGCGGGAGGTGTCGCCGAACACCACGGTGATCACGTCGCCCTCGCTCAGGTAGCCGCCCCCCACGATGACCGTCAGCGCCTTCCAGCGCGGGCGCGGGGCCAGGCCGCGGCTGCGGTACTCGACCTTGAGCGGCACCCCGGAGCTCGAGGTCGCGGTGACGTAGTTGGGCGCGGTTGGGTCCGACGTCTGCAGCGCGTCGCCGTCGCCCATGGCGCGGAACGCGACCTTGATCGCGCCGGTGTCGTCCAGTCCGTACCTCCCGACGGTGTAGTGCAGGCGAAACGTCTGGAGCGACCGTACCTCCACCGGGTCGCGGGGTTCCAGCTCGACGTGCCCGTAGAGCGTCGCGTCCTCGCCGGGATGCGCGCTGGGCCATGCCTCCCCGACGAGCTCTTCGGCGACTCGTCCGTCGACGGTGTTGACCGGATCGGAAATTGGGGTTCGCATGTCGTTCACTGGTTCAATCCGATGATGTTCGAGCCGGGGATTGTATTCACGTTGGGCGCAAACTGCGGGCTGCTGGCGCGTCTTCCCGATTCTGAACCTGGTCGACGCCTGCTGGAGGAACCCTTCGATGGTTGGAAGTCGGGTCTCGTTCGGCGCGTCTCGACGTCCGGTGTGTGCCGATGCCGGCCAGGGAGGTTGTCCCGATGCGGTGCGCGTCCGATGGCCTGCCGTCGGAGAGATCGACGGCTTCCGGCAGACCTTTCGATCGGCCGACGGCGGACCTTGCAATCAGCCGACGATTGACCTTTCAATTGGCCGATGGTGAATCTTTCAATCAGCCGCAAGAAAACACTTCAACCTCGTCGACCTGGCTGCACCGTTCCAGGTCAGCCACCCGACAATCGGCCGAGTACGGATGCCGCCGCCACGGACGGCAACCACGGGCGCTCGGTGGCCTGGGGAGCGCAGATGTTCGGATGCCGCTGCCGGATCTACCTCCACTCCCACGTCAGCGAGGCGCGCGAGCGGGCGATCGCCATCGGGAGCGAGGGAGCCACCGATCCCGAAACGTTCGAGCGCGTGGTGGGCCGGCCCTGGGAGGAGGTTCGAGGATGAGCAGCGTGGTTGCGGCCGGCCATGCGCTGACCGTCGGCGCCGCGGAGGACGTGCTCCGCGCGGGCGGCAACGCGTACGACGCGGCCATCGCCGCGCTCGCGACCAGCTTCGTGGCCGAGCCGGTGCTTTCCTCGCCCGGCGGCGGCGGCTTCCTGCTCGCGGTACCCGCGGGAGAGCGGCCCCGGGTCTACGACTTCTTCGTGCAGACCCCGCGACGTCGCCGCCCCCGCGACGACATCGAGTTCTATCCGGTGATGGCGGACTTCGGCCCTGCCCGGCAGGAGTTCCACATCGGCCGGGGCACGGTGGCGACGCCGGGGATGATGCGGGGGATCGCGGAGATTCACGCCGACCTCGCGACGGTGCCGCTGCGCGAGCTCGTGGCGCCGGCCCGCCGGCACGCGACCGAAGGGGTCGCGCTGAGCGGGATGCAGGCGTACCTGCAGGGCGTGGTGGAGGCGATCATCGCCGCGAGCGAGGCGTCGCGCTCGATCTTCTCCAGCGTCGAGGCGCCGGAGCGGCTGGCGCGTGCCGGCGAGCGCATGGTGAACCCGATGCTCGCCGACGCCCTGGAGGCGGTCGCCATCGAGGGCGCGGACCTGTTCTATCGTGGCGAGATTGCCGCGGCGCTGGTGTCCGACATGACCATCGGCGGACATCTCGAAGCGAGTGACCTCGCGAGCTACCGGGTGCAGAAGCGAGAGCCCCTGTCGCTGGAGTACCGGGGGGCGCGCGTGCTCACCAATCCGCCGCCGTCATCCGGCGGAGCCCTGATCGGATTCGGACTCGACCTGCTCCGCGCCCACGACCCGGGCGCCGCGGCCTTCGGCTCCGCTGCGCACCTCGGGCTCCTCGCGGCGGCGATGGAGGCGACGTCGGCGGCGCGCATCGAGCACTCCATCGAAGCGCTGGCGTCCCTCGACGCCGCATCCGTCGCGCGCTGGCGGGACCAGGTCGCGGGGCGCACGCGCGCGTTCCGGGGCACCACTCACGTGAGCATCATCGACGGGGCGGGCAACATCGCGAGCGCAACCGTCTCCAACGGCGAAGGGTCGGGCTACGTGATCCCCGGAACCGGCATCGTCATGAACAACATGCTGGGCGAGGACGATCTCAATCCGGCGGGGTTCCATCGGTGGACGCCCGACGAGCGCATGACGTCGATGATGGCGCCCACCGCGCTCGCGTGGCGCGACGGGCGCCGTGTCGCGACCGGGTCCGGGGGCTCGAACCGCATCCGCACCGCGCTGCTCCAGGTGCTGGTCGACCTCGTGGACTTCGCGATGGAGGTGGAGGAGGCGGTCGCCGCGCCTCGGATCCACGTCGAGGATTCGTTCCTGAGCGTCGAGGGAGGGTTCGACCCCGAGCGCATCGCCCCCGTGCTCGAAGCGTGGCCGGAGCACCAGGTATGGGAGGCGGCGAACATGTTCTTCGGGGGCGCGCACACCGTGGCATCCGGGCCGCGGGGCGTGGAGGGGGCCGGCGATTCGAGGCGCGACGGGGTGTGCGCCATCGTCGCCTGAGTTCGCGCCGCGGGCATCCGCCCGCGCCCGAGCCCGCTCCGGTCGCGCGCGCCGCCCGGCGACACTGCGCCAACCGTCACGGCGGCGGCGTGTTCAAAATTGCATCGATGAAGGCGGGCGGTTCACCGTGCGATCGCGCAAGACAGCCCCGGATTGAGGATGCGGGAGCGTGCGGTGCGTCTCTCGTCACAGCTTCGGCGGCATCTCCGCCGGCAGGTCGCCGTTGCGGAAGGTGAGGTCGCGCTGCGCGCGCATGGCCTGCTTCATGCTCTCGATGAACATGCCGGACGGCTCGAGCCGCGTCGGATCCGTCTCCACGGCGGCGAAGCTCCCGTCGGGGTTGCGGTTCACCGTCCACACGTCGACGCCGATCCCCACTCCCGTCGACTGGTACTCGATGTTCATCTGCACGGTCCAGTACGCGGCGAAGATCGCCTCGCGCAGCGGCGGAAGGTGGCCCGGCTCGGGCCAGAACACGTCCCAGATGAAGCGGATGAAGGGATCGGCGTTGATCTTTCCGGAGCCGGCGGTGACGTAGGGGAGATTCTCGTGCAGGCAGTAGATGGAGCCGTCCCAGTCCACGTGACACAGGCGAAGGCCGTCGGCGAACGGGATGCACGCGAGCGAGCAGGCCAGCGCGTTGTTCTCCGCGCCGGGAATGACGTACCTCGTCTTCTCCGCCATCTGGAGCGTCGGGGTGACGGCGACGCGGACCGCCTGCTCCATCGCTGGCAGGTGCTCGGCGTAGGGGCCGGACTTGAGCTCGGCGTGGTGGGTCTCGAACACCGTGCGAATCTTCTGCCCGAGCGCGAGGGAGCCGCTGGACGCAACCAGGCTGTCGCCGCCGATGGGGGCGATCTTGAGCATCGGAAGTCCGACGTGCCCGACCGTGACCTGGCGATCCGCGGCGATCGCGGCGCCGTCGCTCGCCAGGATGCCGACGAGGACGGTCACGAACCGCGGAACACGCTGTTCACCGCGAACTCCGGATACGCGGCGTAGACGCTGCGCAACAGCTCCGGGAACGACTTTCCCCTGACCCACGTCACGACCCGGCCGAGGTAATCGTTGAGCCGCGCGTCCGCCTGGTGCTCCAGTGCGAGAGCGGCGTGCCGGCCGGGTGCGGTGATCGTCCAGGCTTTCCAGCTTCGGTCCGGGTTCCACTCTCCCCTGACGTGGCCCAGGCTCGTCATTCGGCGCAGATCGGCGTAGATCGCCGCATCGAACGGCCCGTAGTCGTAGGGCTGGAACGAGTAGAAGTCCCGGCCTACCCTGTCGCCGGCCTCCTGCCCGAACAGGAACATCGCCTTCTGGATCTGGACGGGGCTCATTGCGCCGCCGGAAGACTTCGACAGCGCGAGCAGCAGCCAGTCTTGGCGTGTGAGCATTGTGAGGTACCCCCTTTGTGGGCGTCACCCGGAGCGGAAGGCGCCGCCACCATGACACTCGCCGCGGCCGCCGGTAAATCGGCCGAATGCGCGAGCGTTGTAGGATTCCGGCGCATCGTGCCGTCGGCGTGGGGCGGTGGGGGCGATGCCGGTGTGAGAAACAGGAGGTGCCGGTGCCGCCGTCCGCACCCGGGGCTTCCTCGCGCCTTCGCGGGGGCTGAAGGTGCTACTTCGGTGAGAAGCGGTATCCGGAAGCTCCCCACGTTCATGCCGCGGGAAGCCCGTCGCGCGACTCAGCGCTGCGCCGCCGGCACCCACGCGGTGGTGCGCCCACCGATTGTCAGGTGCTCGATCGGCTGTCCGCGCGCCGTTCTCGCATCGCCGCGCCTGCCCCAGCGCCGGTGGAACAGCCATGACCGCGGATAGAGCGAATCGTCGGCGTTCACGCCCACCGCGCGCCTGACGACGGCGGCGAGCCGTGCCCGCACCCGCCGCGCTTCCGCGTCGGTCAGCGAGGATGCCCGGCGCCGGGGGTCGATGCCGGCCTGGTAGAGCACCTCGTCGGCGATCCAGTTTCCCACGCCGGCCGCGAACGACTGGTCCAGCAGGAGCGACTTCACGTTGGCGGACCGCGCCCGCAGCATGTCGGAGAACCGCTTCGGCGCCGGCATCGCCAGCAGGGGGTCGAAGCCGAGGCGCGCGACGGGCGGCTCGTGCTCCGGATCGTCGCGCAGGAGGATGCGGCCAAGCCGGCGGCCGTCGGTCATCGAGAGCTCGCCGCCGTCGTCGAAGCGCATCCGGATCTTCTCGAATCGGGGCGGCCACGCCACCGGTTCCTCCCGCGGTCCCGACTTGAGCTGCAACGGCGCCGCCTCCGGGGTCCTGAACCCGCCGGTCATCCCGAAGTGGAACAGCGGGTGCGGCGGGGCGTTCAGATCGAGCCAGAGCTGCTTGCCCCAGCGCCGTGCCGCCTCGACCCGCTTGCCCGCCAGCGCGCGGCGCCACGCGCGCGGTGCGACGGAATCGAACACGATCCCGTCGTCCGCGCACCACACGTGCTCGATGCGCCGCCCGAGGGCCACGGATTCCGCAAGCCTGCGTCCACGTTCGACCTCCGGCAGCTCCGGCATGCTCGCTCCCCCGCCACCACTTCGCCGCGTCCATGGTAGCGCGGCCGGTTCGACCGCCAATGCCGCGCAGGGTTCATTTCACGCCGGTGGGTTGGCACAGCGATACGATGAGCGCAGCGCAATCCGACATCCCGTCGGCTGTGGTCGTCCGCGGCCGGCACGTCGGATCATGCTGCGCCAATCCGAACCGCGGACTGCGGCGGGGCGCCTTGTTGGCGCCGAAGCCGCGTGGGAGACTCGCCGGCCACGGCCACCGTCAGGTCTTTGCCGGCAGGACAGGGAGAACCGCCATGACCGAACGCTTCCGCGCACGCCGGCGTCGGTTCCGGTGAACGAAACGGACTCGGGCGCCACCGAGCGCACGCGGGTGCGCATCGACGTCTTCTCCGACACCATCTGCCCGTGGTGCTGGATCGGGAAGCGGCGCCTGGAGCGCACGCTGGAGGCGCGTCCGGACCTCGACGCCAAAGTGGTCTGGCACGCATTCCAGCTCAACCCGACGATGCCGGCCGAGGGGATGGACCGCAAGGCGTACCTCGAGGCGAAGTTCGGTGGCGCCGACAACGCCCGCGCCACCTACGGCCGGGTGATCGCCGAGGGTGCCCGCGAGTCGCTTCCGTTCGATTTCGGCACGATCCCGCGCACTCCCAACACCCTCGACTCCCATCGGCTGGTGCGCTGGGCGGCTGATCAGCCGCCGGGCCAGACGCCGATGGTCGAGGCGCTGTTCGACGCCTACTTCGCGCAGGGACAGGACGTGGGGGACGCGGAGGTGCTGGCGCGTGTCGCGGCCGAGGCCGGCTACGACGAGCCGGGGGCGCGCGAGCTGCTGGCGGGCGACGAAGGGCGTGCCGAGGTGACCAGCGAGGACATGGGCGCACGTGGCGCGGGCATCACCGGCGTCCCGTGCTTCATCCTCGATGGCAAGGTGGCGGTTCCCGGCGCGGTAGAGCCGGACGTGTTTCTGCGGGTGTTCGAGGAGTACGGCATCGGGGTCGCGTCCGCGGACGCACGCTGACCGCCCACGGCGAGGACGGAGCCGCCGGAAGGAGCTCAGGCGACCTTGGCGTCCCGCATCGAGGGAAGCCCCAGGATCCCCCGCGCCTCTTCCACCGTGGCCACCCGGCCCCCGAGCTCGCGGATGATGCGCACGCCCTTCTCCACGAGCTCGCGGTTGCCCTTGCACTTGACGCCGCGATCGAGATAGACGGCATCCTCCATCCCGATTCGGCAGTGTCCACCGAGCAGGAAGGCCTGCGCGAGCATCGGAAACGCCCACCGGCTCGCGCCGAACGCGGCCCACTCGCAGTTCTGGGGCAGCAGCGACTTCGCGTACAGCATCGTCTCGCTGCCCGGCGAGAAGCCGTACTTCACCCCGGTGACGATCTGGAAGAGCGTCGGCTCGCGCAGGGTCCCGTCCCTGACGAGCTCGTGCGCGAGCTGGATGTCGCCGCTGTCGAAGACCTCCAGCTCCGGCTTCACGCCGGCCGCGTAGATGCGTTCCGCCATGATGCGGATGTTTCGGGGGCTGTTGATCACCGCACCGCCGCCGAACCACATCGTGTTGAGGTCCAGGCTGCAGATCTCGGGCTTGAGCTCCACGACGTGGTCGGTGCGGATCTCCGGCGTGGTCAGCATCGTCGCCGGGGCCGCCACCTTGGGATCGTCCTCGCTCGGCACGAACCGACCGCCGGGTCCGGTGGTGAGGTTGATGATGAGGTCGGTGTCGCTCGCACGGATCCTCCTGACAACTTCCCGGTAGTACTCGAGCTCCATGCTCGGCTTGCCGGACTCGGGATCGCGCACATGGATGTGGCAGATGGCGGCTCCGGCCTTCGCCGCGGCGATGCAGTCGCCGGAGATCTCGGCCGGGGTGACGGGGAGGGTCTCGTTGTGCTGGCGCGTGGTGTGGCTGCCGGTCACGGCGCAGGAGAGAATGGTGGGCGTCATGTCTGGTCCTCGGGTAGGTCGGCCTGACCGGGCATCAGCGGCATGGTCGAATAGTACCAAGTACGTCTCTCCTCCGGGCAGGCGGGATCCGGCCCTGGCCCCACCTGCAACGAAATGATTGCCGCCTGGTGTCTCCGCCCATTTCGATATATGAGCCGTGTATCATATTATGCGTGCTGATATATGTTGTTTTCCTTATGGTTAATCGATAACCTCGCGCGAACGATACGTCGCAGTAGCCCTTTTATTGCGGCGATTCAGGCGATAGCATTCGTTGAAGGCGAACGCGGGTTTGGTCCTCGATCAGAAGCGCGTGGCCTGCCCGTCGCCTCGACACGTCTTTCGGTTCATGCACTCGATCCAAGCTCGACGTCACAAGGAGGAAACAATGAGAACGAAAGCAACTGTAGCCGTCGGAGCGCTCGCGCTCGCGCTCGGCGTCGCCGGCAGCGCGCAGGCCGGCACGCTCGAGGACGTGCAGGCCCGTGGCGTATTGAACTGCGTCGTCAGCACCGGCATCGCCGGGTTCGCCTACACGGACGAGTCCGGTGAATGGAAGGGCTTCGACGTCGACTTCTGCCGCGCCACCGCGGCTGCCGTGCTCGGTGACCCGAGCGCAATCAAGGCCGTCACCTCCACCGGCAAGACGCGCTTCACACTGCTGAATGCCGGCGAAGGCGACGTGCTGTGGCGCAACACCACCATCACCTTCTCGCGCGATGTCGGCGTGAAGCTGCGGTTCCACGGCGTCAACTACTACGACGGCCAGGGCTTCATGGTGCGCAAGGACCTCGGAGTCTCCAGCGCCACCGAGCTTGACGGCGCCTCCGTCTGCATCCAGACCGGCACCACCACCGAGCTCAATCTCGCCGACTACTTCCATTCCAACGGTATGAAGTACGAGGCGGTGACCATCGAGACCGCTGACGAGGCGCGTCAGAACTACCTCGCCGGACGGTGCGACGTGTACACGACGGACGCATCCGGCCTCGCGGCCCAGCGTTCCACCTTCGGGGACGATGCGCCGAATCACGTCATTCTTCCCGAGATCATCTCCAAGGAGCCGCTCGGCCCCGCTTCCCGCCATGGCGACGACCAGTGGTCGGATATCGTGACCTGGGTGCTGAACGCGACGGTCACGGCGGAGGAGAAGGGAGTCACCTCGGCGAACGTCGACGAGATGAAGAGCTCCAACGATCCGGAAGTGCTGCGCCTGCTGGGTGTGGAAGGCAACCAGGGTGCGGAGCTCGGCCTGAGCGCCGACTGGGCCTACAACATCATCAAGGCGGTCGGCAACTACGGAGAGATCTTCGAGCGCAACATCGGCGTGAACACGCCAATCGGGCTGGCGCGCGGAATCAACGCGCTGTGGACCGACGGAGGCCTGCAGTACTCGCCGCCGTTCCGTTGAGCACGGGCCTGATTCGAGTCTGAGACGGTAGCCGGCGTGCGCGAGCACGCCGGCGCACCTTCACCGGGGAGCTGCCGATGGCAGCAGTCGCTCCCGTTGGACCGAGTGGCTCGATCGTTCGCCTCTGGCGGAACAAGGAGGCGCGATCGGTCATCGTGCAGATCGTCACCGTGGCGGTGGTGTGCGCCCTGGTCGCGATCGGGCTGCACAACGTGTCGGTCAACCTCGAAGCGATTGGAAAGGAATTCAGCTTCGACTTCCTGACCGCACCCGCCGCCTACGACATCACCTTTTCTCCCTTCATCGACTACAACTCCCGCGACACGCACATCGTCGCGGCGGCGGTCGGAATCCTGAACACCCTCCTGGTGGCGGTCTGCGGCATCGTTGCCGCCACCGTGCTCGGCTTCACCATGGGGGTCCTGCGGCTGTCCAGCAACTGGCTGATTAGCCGGATGGTCTACGTCTTCATCGAGTTCACCCGCAACGTCCCGGTGCTGCTGCACATCCTGCTCGTGCACGGGATCGTGGTGACCACGTTGCCCGCGGCACGCAAGGCCATCAACTTCGGGGACACGATGTTCCTCTCCAACCGCGGCTTCTACGTGCCGGCGCCGGTGCCGGAGGACGGAGCCGGCATCGTCGGCGCGGTGCTCGTGGTCGCGGTCATCGCCGCGCTCGTGTTTCGCCGGTGGGCGAAGCGGGTTCAGGACGAGACGGGGAAGATCTACCCGGTCTTCTGGATCTGCACCGGACTCATCGTCGGCGCGGCGGGGTTGGCATTCCTCGCGACGGGCTCGCCCCTGACCTGGGACGTGCCTGCGCTCAAGGGGTTCAACTTCCAGGGGGGCATGGCGCTGAAGCCCGAGTTCCTGGCCCTGTGGCTTGCGCTCACCTACTACACCTCGTGCTTCATCGCCGAGATCGTGCGGGCCGGCATCCTGGCGGTCAGCCATGGTCAGACCGAGGCGTCGTACGCGCTGGGACTGCGGCCGAACCGCACCCTTCAGCTCGTGATCATCCCGCAGGCGCTTCGCATCATCGTGCCGCCGCTCGTCAGCCAGTACCTGAACCTCACCAAGAACTCCTCGCTGGCCATCGCCATCGGCTACATGGACGTGGTCGCCACCATCGGCGGCATCTCCCTGATGCAGACCGGCAAGGAGGTGGAGACGATGATCATCGTTCTCGGGGCCTACCTCGTCATGTCGCTGACCATTTCGGCGTTCATGAACTGGTTCAACCGCAGCATCAGGTTCAAGGAGCGATAGCGTGCCGGCCGGACGACCCAATCCGAATGCGCTGCGCCGTGGCTGTCCGTCATGACCGATTCGACGCCTCCTTCGCGCCACGTCCCCGGGACCCACCCGGACATGCCGCCGCCCAGGCGCACCACCGGCGTCGTCGGCTGGGTGTACAAGAACCTGTTCTCGACGCCCCTGAACATCGCGCTGACCCTGGTCGGGATCTACGTTCTCTATCTCATCGTTCCCCCGGTTGTGGAATGGGCGTTCATCAAGTCCGTCTGGACGGCCGAGAACCGCACCGAGTGCTGGGGCAAGATGGAGGTCGCGGAGGAAGCGGCCTGCTGGGCCTTCATCAAGAGCAGACTGTCCCTCTTCGTCTACGGGTTCTACCCCGAGGCGGAGCGGTGGCGGGTCAACCTGTCGTTCGTGCTGCTGATCTTCGCGATCCTGCCGGTGCTCTACGACAAGCTGCCGGGACGCAGGCACTGGATGTGGTACGTGGCCGCGTTTCCGTTCCTGGTCGGCTGGCTTCTGGTCGGCGGATTCGGCCTCGTGCCGGTGGAGAGCAGCCAGTTCGGCGGCTTCATGCTGACCCTTGTCATCGGGGTCACGGGGATCTCGTTCTCGCTGCCGATCGGTATCGCCCTCGCGCTGGGGCGCACGTCGAACCTGCCGGCGCTGCGCATGCTGTGCGTGCTGTTCATCGAGTTCATCCGTGGCGTGCCGCTGATCGCGCTGCTGTTCGTCGCGTCGACGATGCTCAACTACTTCCTTCCGCCCGGCACCACCTTCGACCTGCTGATGCGGGTGCTGATCATGGTGACGCTCTTCTCCGCCGCCTACATCGCGGAGGTCGTGCGCGGCGGTCTGCAGGGCGTACCGACGGGTCAGTTCGAGGCCGCGGACTCGCTGGGCCTCTCGTACTGGAAGGCGCAGCGGCTGATCGTCCTGCCCCAGGCGCTGAAGATCTCCATCCCCGGCATCGTCAACACCTTCATCGGGCTGTACAAGGACACCACCCTGGTGCTCATCATCGGCATGCTCGACCCGCTCGGCATCGGCCGGTCGTCGCTCGCCGACGCGCAGTGGGCGGGACTCGCCCGCGAGGTGTATCTCTTCATCGCGGTCTTCTTCTTCCTGTGCTGCTTCGGGATGTCGCGCTACTCGCTGTACCTGGAGCGCAAGCTGCACACCGGTCACGAGCGCTAGTGGACGCCCGTCGTCCTCCGGAGCTCGTGGGAGGCGGCATCGGGCTCGTGCTGTCCTTGCGTCGACTCGGCCGGGACCGGCGAGCCGATTGCCGAACGTTCTCGTCCGCGCAGGATGCGCAGGGGGAGCCCGGCCGGATTCGAATCACAGACACGGGAGCCTGAACCATGGCGAGCGCAGATCAGGCGGGCGGCGGGCAGCGGCTCGATTCGAAGGTGGATGCATCCGACACCACCATCTCGATTCGTGGCATGCACAAGTGGTTCGGCGAGTTCCACGTGCTCAAGGACATCAACCTGGAGGTCAGCCGCGGCGAGCGCATCGTAATCTGCGGGCCGTCGGGTTCGGGCAAGTCGACCCTGATCCGGTGCATCAACCGGCTGGAGGAGCACCAACAGGGGAACATCGTGGTCGACGGCACCGAGCTCACCAGCGATCTGAAGAACATCGAGATCATCCGCTCGGAAGTCGGCATGGTGTTCCAGCACTTCAACCTGTTCCCGCACCTCACCGCGCTGGAGAACTGCACGCTGGCGCCGATCTGGGTGCGCAAGATGCCGAAGGCGGAGGCGCAGGATGTCGCGATGCGCTACCTCGAACGGGTCCGTATCCCCGAGCAGGCGCTCAAGTATCCGGGTCAGCTCTCGGGCGGGCAGCAGCAGCGGGTCGCGATCGCGCGGTCGCTGTGCATGAATCCGCGCATCATGCTTTTCGACGAGCCGACCTCGGCGCTCGACCCCGAGATGATCAAGGAGGTGCTGGAGGTCATGGTGGAGCTCGCCGAGAGCGGCATGACGATGCTGGTGGTCACCCACGAGATGGGGTTCGCCACCGCGGTCGCGAACCGCGTCATCTTCATGGACGGCGGCGAGATCATCGAGCAGAACGAGCCGAACGAGTTCTTCACCAACCCGCAACACGACCGCACGAAGCTGTTCCTGAGCCAGATTCTGTCGCACTGACGCTGCCGGCGCCTGCAGGCTGGTCGCGCGGCGGGAACGGCTGCCTGTACGATTCCGGCGGTCGGTGTGGAGGTCAGCGCCCCGGTCGCGATGGCGATTCCAGTCGCGAACTTCAGGGTGTCGGCCTTCAGTTCCGCACGATCCGCCTTTCCCGCAACCGTTGATGATACGTTGGCACCCCCCGAATGGAGGCATCCCGATGAAGGAAAGAACGCTCGCATGCGTCGTCCTGCTGCTCGCCGGCACCGCCGGCGCCTCGGCACAGGACTACCGGGCGGAAATCATGGAGCAGGTCGTCGACCGGTGCTATCGGACGACGGTGCGCTATCACGCGATGGTCCGTGCTCCCGAGCACCGGGACGCCGCCGCCGAAACGGAACTGGTCCAGATACTCAAGGCCGCTCCGCACACCGAGCGTCTGCTTGCGGCTCTCACCGAAACGGTCCGGGGAAAGGACCGCGCGCAACGGAAAACCCTCTACGACATCGCTTTCGTCAACTGCTTCGTGGGCGGCGGCGAAAACCTTCAGTAGGTAGTGGTCCGCTCCACCGCCCGGATACCGGCCGTTACAACCAGTCCGGCGAGCCCGAGGGTCACCATCAGCATCCAGCCCTGCTCCCAGCCCCCGAACGCCGCGACGAACATGGCGAACACCGGCGGTCCGGCGAGCACGCCCACGTGGGAGCCCTGCACCACGAAGCCGTTGACGGTGGCGACGTGGTCGCGGCTCGGCGCATGCGCCGCGGTCCCGGCCAGGATGGCGGCGGGCAGCAGGCCGCCGACCGCGCTGAAGATCACGGCAAGCGCCACGATCGCCGCGGGCGGCAGGACCGCGGAGAACGCTCCCGCGGCGCACGGGGCCATCACCAGGTAGGTGACCGCGAGCAGCTTCCAGCGGGCGACGTTGCGGTGGAGCAACCAGGCGCCGGCGACGCAGCCGATGATGTTGGCGGCGACCACGAGCGCGCCGGCGAGCGCCGCCGTCTCGCGCGAGAGGCCGTGCGATTCGACCAGGAACGTCGGCATCCAGGTCGCCACCGCGAAGAACTGTATCGTGTAGCAGCCGAACGCGGCCGCGAGCAGCCAGGGACCGGGGGGGCGCAGTGCCTCGGTGCTGATCCGCCGAGGGGTGCTCGGTCCCCTCGATATCCCTCGCGTGGCGACCAGCACGATGACGAGCACGAGGGCGGTCAGGCCGGCGTGAAGCAGCCACAGGCCGCGCCAGCCGGACCCGGGCAGCACCAGCGGGGCGCTCAGCATCGCAATTGCCATCCCCGCCGGCATGTAGATGCTCCATGCCCCCAGCGCGAGCCCGTGGTCACGCGGGGGCGAGACGGCGACGATGATGCCGGGGGCCGCGACCGCCACCGTGACCAGACCGAGGCCGGAGAGCACGCGGGTCACAAGCAGGGCCGCGCCGGAGTCCACTGTCGCCCCCGCGGCCGAGCCCGCGACGAGAAAGACGAGCCCGGCCGCGAGGACCCGACGGGCGCCGAGCCGGTCCGCGGCGAGTCCGCTCGCGATGCCCAGCGTCGCGCCGATAAGACTGAAGATCGACGCGACCCAGCCGGCCGCCACGAGGCCGAGGCCGAGCTCGTCGCGCAGCTCCGGAATCGCGGGAGGAACCTTGCCGACGTGGAGCGCGGCCGCGACGCCGCTCGCGATCATCACGCTCACGACGAACCATCGGGTGGTCGCCGCGCGCGGCGGCGGACGCGGCCCGGGTGGGGCTCCGCCGAGCCGGTCGGGGGGCGGGTGGCGCCGGGGTGGTGCTCAGCGGAGCCGGGCGAGGGTCGGATGCCGCCGGTGCCAGTCGGTCGAGCGCTGGTACGCGTGACCGACGCGCAGCACCGGGGCCTCGTCGAACGGCTTGCCGTAGATCATGAGCCCCACCGGCAGCCCGCTCGCGGTGAAGCCGCAGGGCACGCTCAGTCCGCACAGCGCCAGGATGTTGCCGATGGAGGTATTGCGCAGGGTCTGAAGGTTCCGCTCGGCGTAGGACTCGGTGCTTGCCAGCGCATCGGCGACCGGCACCGGCGGAATCATCACCGTCGGACAGAGCAGGCCGTCGATGCCGTCCAGCGCCGCCACCGTCTCCGCGCGCAGCTCTTCCCACGCACGCACCGTCGCCAGGTATTCGTGCGCCGGGATGTCACGGCCCTTCACGATGCGGAACGCGACGATGGGGTCGAGGTCGTCGAAGCTCGAATCGACGAGGCGGCGGTTGACGTCGTAGGCCTCGGCCGCGATCACGAGTCCCCGGGGGTTGAGCCGCCGCGCCGATTCGGCCTGCTCGAACTCGATGTCGACCACCTTCGCGCCGAGGGACTCGATGTGCGCAATCGCCTCGCGCACGAGGCGCTCGACCTCCGCGTCGCAGTCCTCCCAGAACACCGCGCGCGGTACACCGAGGGTGAGACCGGCCACGCCGCGCCCGAGCCCGCCCGTCACGTCGTGGGGCGTCTGGCCACGGGTGGTGGGATCGGCCGGATCGTGACCCTGCATCGCCTCGTAGACGATGGCGGCGTCGGCCGAATCGCGGGTGAGCGGACCCGCGCTGTCGAGGCTGTGGCTCAACGGATGGATGCCGGCCCGACTGATTCTCCCCACCGTGGTCTTCAGGCCGGTGACCCCGCACATGCTCGCGGGGATCCGGACCGACCCGCCGGTGTCGGGCCCGAGCCCCATCGGCGCCATGCCCGCCGCCACCGCGACGCCGGTGCCCGAGCTCGACCCCCCGGGGAGATGGGGCTCCGGATGCCAGGGGTTGTGCGGGGTCCCCTGGTCGGTGTTGATGCCGGCGCCACCGTAGGCGAACTGCACCGTGATCGTCTTGCCGAGCAGCACCATCCCGGCTCTCGTGAGGCGATCGACGACGGCGCAGTCGGAGTCGGGGACGTTGTCGGCGGGGGGGCGGGGGGGGGGGGGGGGCGGAGTGGGGCAGGTGTTGGGGGAGGGGGCGGGGGCCGGCGGTGGTCGGCAGGCCCGCCACGTCGTACAGGTCCTTGGCCACGTAGGGGATGCCGTGCAGCGGACCGAGGTCGACGCCCGCCCCGAGCTGCGCGTCCGCGGCCTGCGCCTGTGCGAGTGCACGGTCGCGGCACACCACCGTGAACGCCCGCAGATGCGGCTCCAGCGCGTCGATGCGATCGAGGAAGTGCTCCGCGACCGCTGCCGCCGTCAGCTCGCCGGCCCGAATCGCCCGTCCCAGCTCGACGATGGACCGATAGTGGATGGGGGGTTGCATCTCGCGTACTCCGGGGGTGGCGGAAGGGGCGGTGCATTGTACGTAGAGTCGTGCGGCTTCGCCCCCGCGCGGGGTGTTCATTCCGCAGTCCCGACCGACTTTGCGTGTAGAGTCCCGTCCTGACCGAGTCGGAGATTCCGAGCACGCAATGAGCATTCGAGATTGTCGAATCGTCGTCGTGAACGACGATGGAATTGACGCCCACGGGCTGTCGATACTGGAACGAGCAGCGCGGCACTGCTGCGACGATGTGTGGGTGGTGGCGCCGGCCGAGAACCAGAGCGGGCGGGGACGCGCGCTGAGCTGGAGGCAGAACGTGCAGGTCGAGCCACGCGGCGAGAGGCGCTTCGCGGTCCACGGCACTCCTGCCGACTGCGTGCTCGTCGCTCTCAACGGGCTCCTCGGGGCGCAAGGCGCCGACCTCGTGCTGAGCGGGGTCAACGCAGGTTCCAATCTCGCGAACGACATCGGCAGCTCCGGCACCGTAGGCGCCTGTTTCGAAGCGGCCGAACGGGGCGTGCCCGCCATTGCCTTCAGCCAGCGACACGCCGGGCGAAGCGAGAGCGGTCGCTGGGCATGTGCGGAAGGCCTGACCGTGCACCTGCTGCCGCGTCTCTTCGACGCACTGTGCTCGCCGCGCCGGGTGCTGAACGTGAACTTCCCGTCGCTTGCGGACGGCGAGTCGGTGGCGGGGATCGAGGTGACGCACAGCGGCCGGCGCGAGGGGCCCACATCGATCGAGGAGAGGCCGCCGACCCGCGGGCGCCGGGTCTTCCACATCTACACGATTCGGGAAGACGAGCCGAACGAGTCGGACTGCGACCTCGATCTCGTGCGCCGGGGCTACGTTGCGGTGACGCCGCTCGGCCTGGACCAGACCCGCTACGACGATCTCGCCGACATGCGTGCACGCCTGCGCGATTCGTCGACCCTGGCGGCAGCGGCGGGCTGAGCCCGGGGCCTGCTCACGCGGTCTTCAGCCGCGATATCGACGCCACGATGCGTACGCGTGCCCTCCGTGCCTGGCGCGCCGACGGCGGGCCGGAACGGGCGCGAGCCTGGCATCGAACTCCAGTGGTTCGGGGAAGATTCGTCTCGTGACAGATCCACACGAACGAGCCGCACGCCTCTCGTGCTGGAAGGGCAACGTCGCGCCCGAGCCGCTTGGCGGCGGAGTCACCAACCTCAACTTCATCGTCGTTGACGCCGGCGAGCGCTACGTCGTGCGCATCGGCGAGGACATTCCGGTGCACGGGGTGTATCGCGTGAACGAGCTGGCCTCGGCGCGGGCGGCGCACTCGGCCGGAATCTCCCCGGAGATCGTGCATGCGGAGCCGGGCGCGCTGGTGATGCGGTGGGTGGACGGGCGCACGCTCGAGCCCGCGCACGTGCGCGAAGCGGCCAACCTCGACCGCATCGTCGACACGGTGCGTCGATGTCACCGCGGAATCCCCTCGCACTTTCGCGGAGCGACTCCCATGTTCTGGGTCTTCCAGGTAGTGCGCGACTATGCGCGCACCCTGCGCGAGGGCGGGAGCCGGATGGCGGGACGGCTCGACGAACTGCTCGTACGCGCCGCGCATCTCGAATTGGTGGCGGGTCCGGTCGAGATCGTCTTCGGCCACAACGACCTCCACGCTGCGAACTTCATCGACGACGGCGATCGGATCTGGCTGGTGGACTGGGAGTACGCGGGCTTCACAAGTCCGCTCTACGACCTTGGAGGTCTCGCTGCGAACAACGAGCTGGACGTCGCCCGGGAGCGCCGGCTGATGGAGCGCTACTTCGCAACCTCGCCCGGCGAGCCGCTGCTCGAGAGCTACGCCGCGATGAAGTGCGCCGCGGTTCTGCGCGACGCCATGTGGGGCATGGTCTCGGAGCTGCACTCCAGGATCGACCATGACTTCGTCGCCTTCACCGAAGTGAACCTCGAACGATTCGAGCGGGCCTGGGACGCTCTGGCGCGATGACCGCGCCCCGGGGCTTGCCCTCGACCCGAATTGCTCTACACTGATTCGCGCTACTCGACGGGGTGCCGGTACGCCGGCTGAGAGGGGCCGCGAGGTCCCAACCCGCTGAACCTGATCCGGGTAATGCCGGCGGAGGGACGAGAGTGCGCTCCTGCGTTTCCTCCCCTCGGCAGTGCCCACCGCCAAGAGGAGGAATACCATGGGCATCCCCACCAGGGCACTCGCGCTCGGCGCGGTCTCGGCGTTCGCGATCGAGGCATCAGCGCTCACCGTCTATACCTACAGCTCGTTCACCGCGGACTGGGGGCCGGGCCCGGCCATCGAGAAGTCCTTCGAGGCGGAGTGCGGCTGCGACCTGGAGTTCGTCGCACTCGACGACGGTGTCTCGCTTCTCACCAGGCTGCGCCTCGAGGGCGAGCGTTCCAGGGCCGACGTCGTGCTCGGTCTCGACACCAACCTGACCGCGGAGGCGCAGGCGACGGGCCTGCTCGCGCCGCACGGGGTGGACCTGTCCCATCTCCGGCTGCCGGTGGCGTGGGACGACCCGACGTTCGTCCCCTTCGACTACGGCTGGTTCGCCTTCGTGTACAACCGGGAGAGCCTCCCGAATCCGCCGACGAGCCTGGACGGACTGGTGAAGGCGCCGGAGGCGATGAAGATCATCGTGCAGGACCCGCGCACCAGCACCCCCGGGCTCGGTCTGCTGCTGTGGATGCGCAAGGTGTACGGCGCCGGCGCCGGCGCCGCGTGGCAGGCGCTCAATCCCAGGATTCTCACCGTCACCAAGGGATGGAGCGAGGCCTATGGGCTCTTCCTCGAAGGCGAGGCGCCGCTCGTGCTGAGCTACACGACCTCGCCCGCCTATCACCGCATCGCCGAGAGTGACTCCCGCTACGAGGCGGCCGTCTTCGACGAAGGCCACTACCTTCAGGTGGAGGTGGCCGCGAAGCTGCGCGGCGCCTCGAACCCCGAGCTTGCCGACCGCTTCCTCGCCTTCGTGGTGAGCGAGGGCTTTCAGCAGCACATCCCGACCGGCAACTGGATGTTCCCGGTAATCGAGCTCGGCGGCGGGTTGCCCGAGGGGTTTTCCCGGCCGCTCGGCCCGGAGCAGACCCTGTCCTTCGAGTCCGCGGAGGTGTTCGAGCATCGCAAGCAGTGGATCGATGACTGGTTGCAAGCCATGAGTCGTTGACGGGATCCGAAATGGGTTGTGCGGACCGTCATTTCCGCATTCGCGGAACAGCGTCGATGGTCCGCCTCTGGCCGGGGGTGCTCGCGCTGGCGTTACTCGCGAGCACCGTCGCTGCTGCGCTCGGCGCGTTGCTCTCCGCCGCGCCGGACATCGACCTCGGCGGCCTCGCCGAGGATCGCTACCTGCGCCGGGTCGTCGCGTTCACGTTCTGGCAGGCGCTGCTCTCCACCGTGCTCAGCGCGGGCCTCGCGATCCCGGTGGCGCGGGCGCTGGCGCGGCGCGAAGGGCTGCCGGGAAGGGCCTGGCTGCTGAAGCTCGTCGGCCTGCCTCTGGTCGTGCCCAGCATCGTCGCGGTGTTCGGGATCGTGGCCGTCTACGGGCGCTCGGGGTGGATCAACGACTTCGCGAGCCTCCTCGGAGCGCCGCGCTGGGAGAACCTCTACGGTCTCTCCGGCATCCTGCTCGCGCACGTGTTCTTCAACCTGCCGCTTGCGGTGCGCCTCCTGCTTCCGCTGTGGTCGGCGGTGCCGGGAGAGACGTGGCGGCTCGCCGCGCAGCTCGGCATGGGATCGGGCGCGATCTGGCGCCTCATCGAATGGCCGCTGCTGCGCCAGGCCCTGCCAGGGGTCGCGGGACTGGTCTTCATGCTCTGCTTCACCAGCTTCGCGGTCGTGCTCACACTGGGAGGCGGGCCGGCGGCGAGCACCGTGGAGGTCGCGATCTACCAGTCGCTGCGCTTCGAGTTCGATCCCGCCCGCGCGGTGTTCCTCGCGCTGCTGGAGCTCGGGTACTGCGCGCTGCTCGTCGGGGTGGGGCAGCGCTTCGTGATGGCGATGCCGAGCGAGATCACTCCCGGGCGCTCGCATGCGCGCCCGGACACCGGAGGGCGAAGCGGGCGAATGGCGGACGCGTTGCTCGTCGCCGCCTGCACGCTGTTTGTCGCCCTCCCGCTGGCCGCAGTGGTCATCGCCGGCCTCGCCGGCCCGGTCGGCAAGGTCCTGAGCGATAGCCTCTTCTGGGCCTGCGCGGCGCGCAGTCTCGTGATCGCCCTCTGCGCGGCGCCGCTCGCGCTCGTCCTGGCGTGGAGCCTGCTCGCGATGTGCCGGCGCCTGCGGCTTCGCCACGCGAGGCCGGGGTGGGCGGACGGGGTCGAGCTCTCGGGGTCGCTCATCATCGTGGTGCCGCCGATCGTGCTCGGTACCGGATTCTTCATCCTGCTGTCGCCGCACATCGACGTCTACACCGCCGGTCCGCCGCTGGTGGTGCTGGTCAACGCCCTGATGGGCGTGCCCTACGTCCTGCGGGTGCTCGGACCGCTCCACCGGCAGATGTCGGCCCGCTACGAGCACCTGTGCGAGAACCTGGGGTTGCGGGGCATGTCCCGCCTGCGTCTGGTGGAAGTGCCTTTGCTTCGCCGCCCGCTCGGCCTCGCGCTCGGGCTGTGCGCAGCGATCTCGGTCGGAGACCTCGGCGTCATCGCGCTGTTCGGCACCCACGACAACGCTACCCTGCCCCTTTACCTGTACCAGAAGATGGCGAGCTACCGGATGGACGAAGCCGCGGTCATCGCGCTGTTTCTCATCCTGCTGTGTCTCGGGCTCTTCGCCACGCTGGAGCGCGCGGTCGGAGGACGAGCCCGATGTTGAGCGTCGATGCCCTGTCGGTGCGGCTCGAGGACATGGACTTCCGCTTCTCGCTCGACGTCGCGGCCGCGGAGTGCGTCGCGGTGATCGGTCCGAGCGGTGCGGGAAAGAGCACGCTGCTCGCCCTGATCGCCGGATTCGAGACGCCTGCTTCGGGCCGTGTCTCGATCGAGGGCCGGGACGTCACCGCGCTGGAACCTGCGCTGCGCCCGGTGAGCATCGTCTTCCAGGAGCACAACCTCTTCCCGCACCTGGACGTCGCCGCCAACGTGGGGCTGGGGCTGCACCCGGCGCTCCGGCTGACTCGCGAGGACCACGCCGAGATCGGCCGCGCCCTCGAACAGGTCGGGCTCGACGGCCTGAACCGCAGGCGCCCCGGCCAGTTGTCCGGCGGCCAGCGACAACGCGTCGCGCTGGCCCGCGCGCTGGTGCGCCGGCGCCCGGTGCTCCTGCTCGACGAGCCCTTCGCCGCGCTCGGGCCGGCGCTGCGCCACGAGATGCTGGAGTTGCTTGGCCGGCTGCGGACCGACCGTGGTCTCGCGGTGTTGATGGTGAGCCACCACCCTGACGATGCCCGCCACATCGCCGAGCGCACGGCCTTCGTTCAGGGCGGCCGCATCCTGGAGCTGGGAGAGACGGCTCGCGTCCTCGGCGCCACGCGCTCGCCGGCGCTTCGCGCCTACCTGGGCGACGCCCCGGGCTGAGTCGGAGCTCCGCGGAGAGGGGTCACGTGCGCTCGCCGCGGCATCGAGGGCCGGATCGTTCAGTCGGCAACCGGCCGGCCCAGGCGGTAGACACGCGCCGCGGTGTCGTGGAAGAGGTTGGCGCGTTCGTCGGCGGAACAGCTTGCGGTGAGCTGCTTGAACGAGTTCCACAGCACGCCGTAGCTGCAGCTCACCTTCTCCACCGGGAAGTTCGACTCGAACATGCAGCGCTCGGCGCCGAAGAGCTCGATGGTGTGTTCGTAGTAGCGGCGCGTGGCCTCCATCAGCTCCCGGCTCGTCGGAGGCGCCTCGCGCTCGTGCCACCCGAGACCGTTGACCTCCATCGCGATGCCGCCGAGCTTCGCGAAGACGTTCGGGCATGCGGCCAGCGCTCCGATCGAGCGCCGCCACTCGGCGAACACCTCGTCCGCCTGGCCCTCGTACGGACCGACCCCGAGCGGGCCGCCGAAGTGGTCGAGGACGATGGTGGTGTCGGGGAAGGCCCGGGCGAGGTCGGTCAGGGCCGGAATCTGGGGGTGGTAGCACCACCCTTCGAACGAGAGGCCGCGCGGTGCGAGGTGCCTGAAGCCCTCCCGAAAGCGGGGGTCGAGATACATGTCGGGCGCGGGCTCGGTGCGGTGATTGGGCACGTTCGGGCTTTCGTGCCACGCCGCGCCCTGCCGGATGCCGCGGAAGCGTCCGCCGCCGGCGACAATCTGGCGATCGAGGACCTCTGCCACTTCGTCCCCGCGATCGAGGTATGCGGTCCCGACGATGCCTGCGGCGATACGCGTCGCACCGTACAGACCCGATGCGCTCATGGCTGCCACGCCGTTGGCGAATTCCGTCTCGCCGATCGGCCGAAGCTCCTCGGGGCTATCCGCCTTGAACATGGCGCCGCACTCGATGAACACCGTAGACACGACGTTGTGGCCGCTCGACAGGTCCTCCAGGAAGTCGTCCAGCAGGTAGCGCGGAGCAACCCCGGTCGTGCGGAAGCCCCACAGGTGGTGGTGCGGATCGCAGATGGGCAGCTCCGGCTCCAGAGCCGGCTCGACGGTGCGTGCCAGCCAGTCGTCGTTGGTGGCCATGGGGGTTCGGTCCTTCTCAATCCCTGACGAGAACCGACTTGCGGCAGCCGCGGTTACCGTCGCCAGATGGGCTCCGAGGTGTCAGTGACAGATCCAGAGTCCCCGGTTGGGGATCACGAGGCGGGCGAAGTCTGCGGACTTCAGTGCAGTCACCGCGTCGCGGTCGCCGGCTTCCACCGAGACCACAATCCAGCCGGGAATCGCCGACTCGCGCTCGAAGCGCATGGCGGTCATCGGATCGAGCTTCGCCTCGAGGGCCGCGACGCTCGTCGTGGCGTCGAGAAGGACCGCATACTCGGCGCGCCCATCGGCCACGTTGCCGGCGGCTTCGAGGATTGGGCGTAGAGCTCGAAGAACCGCACGCCGAGCTCGGCGCCCTTGTCGAGGATGCCGGCCGACCATGCGAAGGCGACCACGAACAGGAGCCCCGCGAGATACAGAGTCCGGCGCGCCCGCCCGGGTGCGCGCCCGTTGTCGGGGCGGCGGCGCGGCGGCGCCGACGGCGGCACGGGATTCGAATTCGGGTGCAGTGACTCCGCCATGTCGGGAAGTGTACCCCGGTACGTCCGGGAGCCTGCGCCCCCCGCGAGCCGGTCGGCGGGAACGATGCACGGATTGGCCAGCGGACCGGCAGCGACTCAGGGGTGCACCAACCGGCGTTTGGACGTTCCGTACGGCGGGTTCGGTCCAGTTTCTCCGCGTGGTGCGTGGATTCGGATCGGCGTCTCAGGCCGGCGTCCGCTGGCGGTACGTCTGCGCGTACTCCCGGGTGTCGGCGTAGTGGGGCGGCAGCGGACGGCCGTTGGGGATGGTGAGCCACAGCCGCAGCATGTGGCGGCGGCGCGTGGGGTCCGGCAGGTCCTCGAACTCCGTGCGCCCGTGCATGATGGTGTGGTTGCTCGCGAGCAGCACGTCCCCGGGCCGCAGGTCGAACTCCAGCGCGATTCCCGGCTCCCGGGTCACTTCGTGGAACAGCTCCAGCGCCTCGCTCTGCGCCGCGCTCAGGCGGGGCACGTCGTCGAATCGCTGCGCCGAGTAGATGTACTCGGGCTTGAGAAGGATGTTCAGGTAGCCCTCGTGCCAGGTGTAGACGGGCAGCACCTGGCACAGGGCGCCGTCGGGGCGCTGGCCGCGCGCGTCCATCCAGAAGTCCTCCTGGAGCACCACCGCGAGGTCGGGACGGCGGCGGACGATCTCGTTGAAGACCTCCGCCGCGCTCACCACCAGGCTCCTTCCCCCGCTCGCTCCCTGGCGCACGCATCCGAGCGCGAAGATGTCGCCGCCGTCGGTGTGCAGCCGGATCGCGTGGCTCGTCTGGTAGTACCGGATCGAGTCGTCGGTGCCGAACCTGCGGCCGGTATCGCGGACATCGTGCAGCAGGTTCGCGGCGAGGTCCTGGCCCACGGGCAGCCCGAGGTGGGTGCCGAGACCCCAGATCGCGATGCGGTTTCTGGCGTCGCTCCACCGTTCGACGGGAAGCCCCCGCAGGAGGGCGAAGCCCCGGCCGCCCTCCAGGGCGTGCAGGATGGCTTCGAAGTGACCGCTCATCGCCGGCAGCGGGAAGTCCTCGCGGGTGACGTCGAAGAGGTCGATGCCGCGCGCCTCGACCGCGGCCACCGCGGATTCGAGCTCCGCGGTCATCGCATCGTCGAGGGCGAGGATCCAGTCCGGGTGTTCGGCCATCCGGTCGCCACGCCACGCCGCCGGGTCTTCGATTGGGTTGGTCAGGAACTTGCGCGCGCCGCCACCCGTGACCTGCGGTCCGTGGACTTCCGTGCCGAACGAGGAGCGGCTCTCTGCGGATTCGGGTGTCGGCATGGCTGTCACTCCACTCAACGCACCGCTTTGCGCCGCCGCGCCGCGAGCTGCTCCCAGTCCGCGTCGAACAGCTCGGCGAGCTGCTCCATCACCGCGCCCCCGAGCTGCTCCGCGTCCACCAGGGTCACCGCGCGCTGGTAGTACCGCGTCACGTCGTGACCGATGCCGATCGCGAGCAGCTCCACCGGACTGTGGTGCTCGATGTACTCGATGACCTGTCGCAGGTGCCGCTCCAGGTAGTTGCTCGGGTTGACCGACAGCGTCGAGTCGTCGACCGGCGCGCCGTCGCTGATCACCATCAGGATGCGGCGCTGCTCGGGCCGGCCGATCAGGCGCTGGTGCGCCCACAGCAGCGACTCGCCGTCGATGTTCTCTTTCAGCAGACCCTCGCGCAGCATGATACCGAGGCTGCGCCGCGCGCGCCGCCAGGGCTGGTCCGCGGACTTGTAGATGATGTGGCGGAGATCGTTCAGCCGTCCCGCGTTCGGGCGCTTGCCCTCGGCGAGCCACCGCTCGCGGGACTGTCCGCCCTTCCAGGCGCGGGTGGTGAAGCCCAGGATCTCGACCTTCACGCCGCACCGCTCGAGGGTGCGCGCGAGGATGTCCGCGCTCATCGCCGCGACCACGATGGGGCGGCCGCGCATGGAGCCCGAGTTGTCGATGAGGAGGCCCACCACGGTGTCGCGGAAGCCCGTCTCCTTCTCCATCTTGTACGAGAGCGCGTGGGTGGGGTTCGCGACCACCCGCGCGAGGCGGCCGGTGTCGAGGTAGCCTTCCTCCAGGTCGAATTCCCAGGAGCGGATCTGCTTCGCCAGCAATCGGCGCTGGAGCCGGTTCGCGAGCTTGCCGATGACGCTCTGCAGGTGCGAGAGCTGCTGGTCGAGGTGCGCGCGCAGCCGGTTCAGCTCGTCGGGTTCGCACAGCTCGGCCGCCTCGACGATCTCGTCGAAGTCGGTGCAGTAGGCGTGGTAGAGCTCGCGGTCGGGGATGTTGTGGCCCGGCTGGGGACGCCAGACCGCTTCGCCCGGGGTCTCGGAGTCGTCCTTGCCGAACTCGAGGCTGCCGGGGTCGAGGCTCTCCATGTCGCCGGCGTCGGCCTCCTCCTCCCCGGCGCCGTCGCGCATCTCGGCCCCTTCCATGCTCTCGGAGAGCGACGCGTCCGCGTCGCCGGCCTCGCCTTCGTTCAGCGCACTCTCATCGCCCTCGCCCTCGCCCTCGGCGTCGTCGTCGGATTCGTCGTGCTGCGGATCGGCCTGCTCGTCGGAGAATCCGAGGGAGCGCAACAGCTCGCGCATCGCCTGCGCGTAGGCCTGCTGGTCGTGCACGCAGCGCGAGAGCTCGACCAGATCGGTGCCCACGATGTTCTTGAGCTTCGGGCGCCAGTGCTCCAGCGCCTTCACCGCCGAGGGCGGCGGAAGCTGGCCGAGCATGGCCTCGCGCGCGAGCAGGCCGAGCATCTCCGACATCGGCGCCTGGTCGGTATCCGCAAGACCGTCGAGATTCAGCGACGCGACGCGCGCCTCAAGCGCGGCGTCGAGATTGATCGCGACTCCGGCCATCGTCTGCGCCCCGAGCACCTCGCACCGCGTCTGCTCCAGGGCGTTGAACACCTGCCGGGCCTGGGCGCTGCGCGGTACCTGCCGGGCGTGGAACGCCGCATCGTGGTGACGCAGCTTCAACGCCGTCGAGTCGGCCTGCCCGCGGGCGCGCACCACCTGCTGGTACGGAAGGGACGGATCCGGACGTTCGATCCGCACCGTGTTCCCCGCCGCGCCCGGATTCTCGGACACGAACTCGACGTCGATCTCCGCGGTACGGCCGATCGCCCGGGCCACCGCTCCGGTGGACCGGCGAAGCTCGTCCAGGGTCTCGTTGACCCGGCTCGCGCCGTGCTTCAGCAATGTCGCCATGGTCTATGCCGCGTGGGCCGTGCCACGCTCGTCGAAGCTCCCGGGCCGGTCACGCTCCGCGACGGAGCCGGGGCGGCGTTCGCATTGCGGGTGGTGCGGCGCCTTCTCGTGCATTCAGGTCAGGGTGACGCTGACGCCGGTCTCCGGCAGCTCGGTGCCGAAGCAGCGCTGGTAGTACTCGGCGACGATCGAGCGTTCCACCTCGTCGCACTTGTTGAGGAAGGTGAGCCGGAACGCGAACCCGAGATCGCCGAAGATCCTCGCGTTCTGCGCCCAGGTGATGACCGTGCGCGGGCTCATGACCGTGGACACGTCGCCGGCGATGAAGCCGGATCGGGTCAGATCGGCGAGCGTCACCATCGCGGCGATGGTCCGGCGTCCTTCCTCGTTGTCGTACTCCGGCGCCTTCGCGAGCACGATCTCGCACTCCGCATCGTGGCTCAGGTAGTTCAGCGTCGCGACGAGGCTCCACCGGTCCATCTGGCCCTGGTTGATCTGCTGGGTTCCGTGGTAGAGCCCGGTGGTGTCCCCGAGGCCGACGGTGTTCGACGTCGCGAAGAGGCGGAACCCCTGATGCGGATGCAGTACCTTCGACTGGTCCAGGAGTGTGAGCCTGCTTTCCGCTTCCAGCACGCGCTGAATGACGAACATCACGTCGGGGCGGCCCGCGTCGTACTCGTCGAACACGAGCGCGCACGCGCGCTGGTACGCCCAGGGCAGAATCCCCTCGCGGAACTCCGTGACCTGCTGCCCGTCGCGGAGCACGATGGCGTCCTTGCCGACCAGATCGATGCGGCTGATGTGGCTGTCGAGGTTGACGCGGATGCACGGCCAGTTGAGGCGGGCCGCGACCTGCTCGATGTGAGTCGACTTCCCGGTGCCGTGGTAGCCCTGGATGAGCACCCGCCGGTTGTGGGCGAAGCCCGCGAGGATCGCCAGGGTCGTGTTCCGGTCGAAACGGTAGGCGTCGTCGATGATCGGCACGTGCTCGGTGCGTTCGCTGAACGCCGGCACGTCGAGGTCGCAGTCGAACCCGAAGGTCTGGCGCACCGATATCCGGATGTCCGGCTGGTACTGAGGCGTGGGCAGGGTCTGGGAGGGCGTCGTCTGGGCCATGAATCGGGTCCGCTCGTTCGGTTGGATGGGGAAGCCGCCGGAGTCCCGGGGCGGTCGAGAAAGTCGGATCGGAGACGCGGGCGGCACTCGATGCGCTCGCGCCGTCACCGAGCCCCTGATTTCTTGTCTCTTCGTGCGCCTCGCGGCCCGCGAGACGAACGCGGAACCTACACGATCCGATTCCCGGGCCGCAACTTGGAAGGTCCGCCGGCGGGAAGCCCGGCCCGTGCGGGCTGCACCGGTGAACAACGCACCGGTGCCCGGTCCATGCGACGGGTGGGTGGGTCGAAGGCGCAACCCGAGTTCCAGCCCACACACCGGACGATGCTCCATACGATGTTCCATGTCGGATTGCGCTGCGCGAATCCGACCGGCTAACGTTCTGCAACGCTCGCGGCTGCGGCGCGGGCCACGCATTCGGGTGAGACCGGTCTGCAGTCGACCATGAACGAAACGACAGCACTGAGGGATGCTCCGTCGCGGACGGTGCCGGCGCGTTCGCGCGCGGTGGGGATCTGGCTGATCGCGTGCGCGGCGCTCGTGTACGCGATGGTCGTCGTGGGCGGGGTGACGCGGCTCACGGGATCGGGGCTTTCCATGGTCCGGTGGCATCCGGTGTCGGGGGTCCTGCCGCCGGTGGGCGCGGATGCGTGGCAGCGGGAGTTCGACGCGTACCGGGCATCGCCCGAGTACCGGCTCGTCAATCGCGGGATGTCGCTGGCCGAGTTCAAGGGCATCTTCTGGATGGAGTACGCGCACCGCATGCTGGGGCGCGGTGTCGGCATCGCGTTCCTGGTGCCGTTTCTCGTCTTCCTGGCGATGCGCGCCATACCGCGGGGGATGGCTCCGCGGCTCGCCGGCGTGTTCGTGCTCGGCGGCGTCCAGGGTGTGCTCGGCTGGTACATGGTCAGGAGCGGGCTCGTCGACGAGCCCCGGGTGAGCCAGTACCGGCTCGCGGCCCATCTCTCCCTCGCGGTGGTGATCTACGTCTACCTCCTCGCGCTCGCGTTGCAGTTGCTCGGGTCCCGAGGCTCGGATGGCGGCGCCCGGGCCCGTTCGGGGTCCGTCCGGTGGCTGGCGCTCGCGGCGGGGGTGTCGGTGTTCGTCACCCTCGTGATGGGGGCGTTCGTCGCCGGGCTGAAGGCCGGGTACCTCCATCCCACCTTTCCGAAGATGAGCGGGTACTGGGTGCCGCCCGGGATGTTCGAGGCTTCGCCGTGGTGGCGGAACTTCTTCGAGAATCCGGTGACGGCCCAGTTCACCCACAGGGTGCTGGCGTTCGCGAGCTGCGTCGCTGTCGTTGCGGCCTGGGTCGCGAGTCTCGGGGCCGGTGTGTCGCGCAGAATTCGCCTCTGGGCGCACGCGAGCCTCGCCGCCGCCGCCGTGCAGGTCGCCCTCGGCATCGCTATCTTGCTCCTCCACGTCCCGGTTCCGCTGGCCGCAGGCCACCAGGCCGGTGCGATCGCACTGCTGACGTGCCTGGTGGGGTTGTATCTCCGCACGAGGGCGCCGAGACTCGCTACTGCGCCGTCCACCGGAGGCGTATAGCCACGCGCCTGGCCATTGGGGGGCCTTGCCGCCGATGAAGCGCCGCGAACTGCTCATCCTCCGCCACGCCAAGTCCGCGTGGGATACCGGCGCGCCGTCGGACTTCGATCGGCCGCTGGCGATGCGCGGGATCAGGGCGACGAAGCGCATGGGCCGCTACATCGCGGAGACGGGACTGGTGCCCGACGCGATCGTCTGCTCCACTGCGATGCGCGCCGTCCAGACCGTGCTCGGAGCGGCGCAGGCCGGTGGTTTCACGCTCCGGCCCGTGCGATTCGAAGGCGCGATCTACGAAGCGGGTCTCACGACGCTTCTGGACGTGCTGGGCGAATGCGACGCGGATGCGCACCGCACCATGATCGTCGGACACAACCCGGGGCTCGAGTACCTGCTCGATCACCTCGTGGGCGGCGTTCCGGTTCCCGGAGACGGAAAGCTCCTGCCCACCACCGCACTCGCGCGGGTCGATCTCCCGGCAGACTGGCGCGGGCTCGAGCGCGGGCACGGCAAGCTCCTCGGCCTCACCCGGGTGCGCGATCTCGACGACTGAGCGCGGCGCGGGAGTAATCAGGGTTCGCGCCGCCCGGCGGGACTCTCTCGCGCGCAAGCTCCACCGATTTGCGCCCGCAGCCGGGAACCGGCGAGCAACGGAAGCAGGAACACATCCGTCCCGGCAGGGTCGAATGGTCCACCGTGGCGTGCACTTGCGGCGCCGACGCGGTCCGCCGCCGGCCGAACCGGGTCGAGCGGCGCAACGTCTCCCGCGTCTGCTACATTGCGCGCGCATTGCGTCACTGGGAGCCGAAGGATGCATGCGGTGCAGACCGGTGGGACGGGCGGCGACGAGCGTCTGCTCGGCGACGGCGATCCCGATCCGGTCGAGGTCGTGCGACAGTCGGGCGCCTCGCCCTTCTTCCTCACCTGCGAGCACGCGGGGCGGGCGTTTCCCGCCCGGCTGGGCACGCTCGGGCTGACCGCACCCGATCTCGACCGGCACATCGCGTGGGACATCGGCGCGGCGGGGGTGGCGCGGGAGCTCTCCGCCCGGCTCGACGCGACGCTGGTGCTGCAGCGGTACTCCCGGCTCGTGGTCGACTGCAACCGCGCCCCGGGCGCGGCCGACTTCGTGGCCGAGGTCAGCGAGGACACCGTCATTCCCGGCAATCGGGACCTGAGCGGCGCCGAGGTCGATGCGCGCGCGGCGGAAGTCTTCCACCCGTATCACGACCGCATCCACGATCTGATCGAGGCGCGCGTCGCCGCCGACCGCCTCACCGTCGTGGTCTCGGTGCACACATGCACCCCGGTGTACCACGGCGTGCGTCGGCCGTGGCACACCGGCGTGATGTACGAGCACGACGACCGGTTCGCCCGCCAGATGCTGGCCGTCCTGCGCGAGGAAGGCGAGGAGGCGGGCCTGGAGGTCGGCGACAACGAGCCGTACTTCATGACCTCGGACAAGGACTACGCGATGCCGCGCCACGGACAGGGCCGGGGCCTCCTGCACGTCGGGTTCGAGATCCGGCAGGACCTCGTCGAGAGCGAGCCGGGTCAGGGCGAATGGGCGCAGAGGATGGAGCGGGTGCTGCGCGAGTCGCTGGGGCGGCTGAAGGAGTCGGGGAAGGTGTGACTCGTTCGATCCGACGCCGGTGCCCGCCACGACGCAGTCGAAGACCGCCGCGGAGGGCGGTTCGGAGTAGACGAGCGGCGGATAGCGAGGTGCGCCGAGCAGGTCGCAACCATCGAATCAATTCGTGCGGGACGTCCTCCGGGCAGACGGGCCCTTCACTCCGACGCACCCGCCGCCTCCCCAAGCGTGAGCAGGCGGTCGAAGGCGAGCCGGGAGTCGGGGGTGACGGGCGCGACGTCGCCGGCGGCGATCTCCTCGACGGTGTGGAAGGCCACGCTCTCCACCTCCTCGACCTGTAGAGTGAACGGTCCCTCGTGCACGCAGGTGAACACCCGCCCGAAGCAGCGGTTGCGCTCGTCCTCGTAGTAGACGTCGAATTTCGGCTCCAGGGCCGTGCCTCGGATGCCGAGCTCCTCCTCCGCCTCGCGCTCCGCGTTCTCTTCGTACGACTCGCCGGCGGCGACGACCCCGCCCGCGGCGAGGTCGTAGTAGCTCGGGTACATGTCCTTGATCGCGGTGCGGCGCTGCACGAGCACTCGTCCCGCGCGGTCGAAGACAAAGATGTAGGTCGCACGATGCGGCAGGTTCTCGCTGCGCATGCGGTGTCGCGGCAGCTCGGCCACGGGCCGGTTCTCGCCGTCGACCACCATGACGATTTCTTGACTGGCCAGTGCGGGCATCGCAGTGTCGCTCCTGCTGGATGGTCCGGGGATTCGGTGCGTCAGAGGGTACGCCGTTTCCACGCCGTCGGGCGGGGGAGAATCGCTGGTCGGACATGTCGGGCGGTGCGGTCGACGCTGCCTGCGCCGCGTATCGGGTCGGCACCTTGCGGCGGCTCGCGCAGACAGATGATCGTGGACGCGTGACGCGGAGCCCCACCGCGCCGCAATGAGCCGCCCCGATTCGGCCGGGAGCCGCCGAAGCTACTCCTCCTTCTTCCCGTCGGACTCCCCGGACTCGACGCCGACCTGACCCTCGAGGTTCTGAGGCGCGAAGATGTTGGTGTAGCCCTCGGTGCCCTTCGCGGGCGCGTCGGGATCTGGTGCCGACTCTCCGGATTCGACACCGACCTGGCCCTCGAGGTTCTGGGGCGCGAAGATGTTGGTGTAACCCTCGGTGCCCCTCGCTGGCGCGTCCGCACCCTGCGCCGGGGTGCCGGTCTCCGTCCCGACCTGTCCTTCTAGGTTCTGAGGCGCGAAGATGTTGGTGTAGCCCTCGGTGCCCTTCGCCTTGACGTCGGGCTCGGTCGGTGCGGCTGGAGCGGTGCCCTGGCCGGCCTCCTCGCTCGGTGCGGCCCCCCTGAACATCTGCAGTGTCCGTCGCTCCTTGACCCGCTGCTCCGTCAGCCGCTTCTTCTCCTCCTTTACCGCCACCTTGCACTCCTCGACCCCCATCGTCCCGGCGAAGTAGACGGTGCCGAGACCTGCGACGCAGATGAGGATGAAAATGATGAGCGCCGGGTCGGCAATAAGGGCGGCCCGCTGGGCGCGGGTCTCGATTTCGCCGCGGGCGATGCGGGCCGATTCGCGTTCCGCCGCCGCCTCGCGCCGCTTCATGATCTCGTAGATCACCGCTCCGAACAGGGTGAGCGCCACAATGATCACCGCCAGCGCGCTGATCGACGGGTTGATGCCGTAGCGCACCTTGCTCGCGAGCACCGTGATCAGGGTTTCGCTGGTGAGGGCGGTGAACACCGTGGTGTTGTAGTTCTCGAACGAGGCGAGGAACGCGAGCACCGCCGCGGATCCGATGGCGGGTTTGAGGAACGGCAGCAGCACCTTGCGGAAGGTCTGCACGTGGGTCGCACCGAGGTCCAGCGCCGCCTCCTCCTGGGCAGTGTCGAAGCGCTGGAGGCGGGAGATGAAGATCAGCATGGCGTAGGCGGAGACGAACGTCGCCTGGCCGACGATGGTGAGGAAGATGCCGTCGTAGAAGATGCTTCCCTCGCCTGCGCCGAACATCCGCCCGAGCCGGTCCCAGAACACCAGCGTCGAGATCCCGAGCACTACCCCGGGGATGAGAATCGGCGCGATCACGATGGTGTAGTACCAGGGCCGGATCCGGTTGGGGACCTGGGTCAGCATCAGTGCGCCGGCCAGGCCGAGCGGCACCGCCAGCAGGACCACGCCCACCCCGATGAACAGGCTGTTCCGCAGCCCGCGCATCAGCTTCTCGTCGTTGACCAGGACCTCGAACCACTCGACCGAGAAGCATTCGAAGGGTGTGACCCGAGGGAACTGCGAGCTGTTGAAGGCGGTGACGCCCATGATGATGAGCGGCCCGAACAGGTACACGAAGAACGCGCAGACGAAACCCAGCACGAAGACGCGAGCGAGGGTGTCGGATCTCACTTTCCGATATCCCCGAGGCGGACCTTGAAGATCCGCATCGCCAGCAGCACCAGCAGGATGGTCGACACCAGCAGGACGATCGCGTACGCAGAGCCTCGCGGCCAGTTGTTCCCGGTGTTGAACCACTGGTAGATGATCTGGGTGAACCAGAGGCTGCTCGGGCCGCCCAGGATCTGCGGTGCGGCGAGGGCGCCGGCGGTGAGCATGAACACCATGGTGCAGCCTGAGCTGATGCCGGGCTTCGCGAACGGGATCACCACCCGCCAGTGTATGCGCAGCCACGAGGCGCCCATGTCGCGCGCCGCCTCGATCTGGTTGCGGTCCAGGCTCTCGATGGCGTTGTACAGCGGGAAGATCATCAGCAGGATGAAGGCGTAGGTCAGCCCCGTGTAGAGCGCGATGTTCTCCCGTATGAAGTCCACCGGCTGATCGATCACCCCGAACCAGAGCAGGGCTCCGTTGATGACTCCGGCCGAGCCGAAGATGATGCGGAAGGCGAACGCCCGCAGGATCTCGTTGACCCAGAACGGGACGATGAGGGACAGCACCATGAGCCGTGCCCAGCCGCCGCGCGCGGACTGCGCGAGGAAGTACGCGATCGGGTAGCAGATCAGCAGGTCGGCGAGGGTGACCAGCGCCGCGGTGATCAGCGTGCGCACGAACACCGTCAGGTCGAGGGTGTTGAAGGTGCCGGACGCCTCGGCGCTGCCGTAGATCATGAACTCGTAGTGCTCGAGGGTGTAGACGTCCTTGTAGCCGCCCTGCTCGGCCGGCGGGAGGTTGTGCCGGAACGAGAAGTCGACCATCGCGACCTGCGGCGCCAGGATCATGACGAAGATCCAGAAGCCCACCGCGAACAGCAGGAAGGCCCCGAGCGCCGGGCCGTTGCGGAGCATGAAGTTTGCGAACCAGCGAGCCGGATTCATGGCATTCGCCCCGTCACTCGGCCGCCAACGGGCCTTCCGGGAGGGCGACGGCGAGGTCGGCGGAAAATCCGAGCTTCACCGGGGCGCCCGGCTCGTGGCCGAGCGAGGACCCGTCATTCACCAGCGACATCTTGATCCGCTTCTCGCCACCCGGCACGTCCAGGAACACCTGCCAGAAATGGCCCTCGAATTCGCCGGTGTGCACCGTCGCGTCGATGACGTTGTCGAAGCTGCCCCCATTGGCGAACTTCAGCGACTCCGGGCGTACGAACACGAAGGCCGTATCGCCCCTGGCGAGCCGTTCGCCCCGGCTCGCGGCAGCCCGCGCCCGCATCGGGCCGACGTTCGTGTCCACCATCGCGTAGTTGGCGTCCGTATCCGTCACGTTGCCCCGGAACAGGTTGTTCTCGCCCACGAACGAGGCGACGAAGGCGGACTCCGGATGGTCGTAGATGGTGTTGCCGTCCCCGACCTGGTCGATCACCCCTTCGCTCATCACCGCGACGTTGTCGGACATCGTCAGGGCTTCGCCCTGGTCGTGGGTGATGTAGATGAACGTGATGCCGACCCGCTGCTGGATTGACCGAAGCTCCGTGCGCATGTGCTGGCGCAGCTTCAGATCGAGCGCCGACAGTGGCTCGTCGAGCAGGAGCACGTCCGGCTCCGCCGCGAGCGCCCGCGCGATGGCCACGCGCTGGCGCTGTCCGCCGGACAGCTCGTGGCACATCTTTTCTCCCTGGTCCGGAAGCGCGATCAGATCGAGCAGCTCGTCGGCCCGCTTGCGCCGCCCGGCGCGCCCGACGCCGCGCACCTCAAGGGAGAACGCGATGTTCTCCCACACCGTCATGAGCGGGAAGAGCGCGAGGTTCTGGAAGATGAGGGCGGTGGGCCGCTTGTTCGGGCCGATCCCCGCCATGTCCCGGCCGCCGATCCGCACCACGCCTTCCGAGGGCTCCAGGAAGCCGGACACGGCGCGGAGCAGGGTGGTCTTGCCGCAGCCCGATGGCCCGAGGAAGCTGAAGAATCCGCCCTCGGGGATTTCGATGTTCACGTCCCGCGCGGCGACGAAGTCCCCGAACTTGATCCACACGCCGTCGAGCTCGACCCCGGCGCTCATCGCGTGCTCTCCGTCATGGCTACCCCCTTGCGGCGTCCGCGATGTCGGGGCATGCGAGAAGCTCGTTCGGGCATGCGGGCGACACCGCGCCACGGATGGGAGCATCGCTCCGTTCAAGCGCGAGCGCCGCTCCTCGGGTCACACCCGAACCCGAGCCCATGATGGACCGGGTTCGGGCGCCTTCGTCGCCGCCGATCAGGCGTTGACGAACTTGTTGCGGTACTCGGTGCGAACGTCCGCGTACCACTGGGGCTCCTTCGGCCAGGGCCAGAGGTTCGCGAGCGAGTCGCCCGGATACACCGACGCGAAGACTTCCGCGTACTGACTGCTTGCGAACTTGTCCGCGCCGAGCACGGCGGAATTGTAGCCATGCCCGCCCCAGGCGGCACCGTCCGCCCCGCCGTCGATCGACTTGCCGGCCGGCTCCGCCTCGAAGCAGTAGTCGATGAACGCGTAGACCGCCTCGAGGTCCTCGGCTCCCGCGGAGAGCGACATGCCGTCCACCCAGGCGAGCGACCCTTCGACCGGCGCGCGGTACTGCACCGCCTCGCCGTCGTTCATCAGGGTGATGGGAGGCCCGTCCCAGGTCTGTCCTACCACCACGCCTTCGTTCAGCAGGCCGTTCTTCTGGGTGTCCGCGTCGTTCCAGAAGAGCTTGAGCTGCGCCTTGTTCTTGATGCAGAAGTCGGTGACCTTCTCCCAGGTCGCGCGCATCGTCTTCTGGTCGTTGTAGGCGCGCTTCATGGCGCCCGGCTCGAGGTCGCCGGTGGTCTCGAGGTAGAGGCCGGCTCCGAGCATGCCGGAGTGCGGGCGCATCATCGTCTTGCCCTTCACGTCCTCCTGCCAGACGTCGCCGTAGCTCGGGACCTCGCCCGCGCGTGGCGGCGCCCAGAGATCGGTGCGCCAGGCGACACCCTCGGTACCCCAGATGTGGGGCAGCCAGTGCGAGCCCTTCCCCTGGAAGTTCCACTCGTCGTCACCGACCCGGAGCATGGCCGGGTTCACGTTGCCGAGGTTCTTGATGCGGCCGGAGTCGAACGGCTGGAGCAGATCGAGGTCGATCCACTGCGGCGAGCGCATGTTGGTCGGGCTGCAGAGGTCGACGCCGCGGCCCTTGGTCGCCTTCATCTTGGTGATGATCTCCTCGTTCGAGCCGATGCCGGTGTAGTTCACCTTGATGCCGGTCTTGTCCTCGAACGATTTCAGGAAGCCGGGAGGCAGGTAGTCCGACCACATGAGGACGTTGACCTCCCCCGCGGCCGCGAGCACTTTCGAGCTGACGACCCATGGACCCACCGCGGCGGCGCTTGCCGCGGCCATTCCCTTCAACACCGAGCGGCGGGTCACCGGCGTCGGCCTTCTGATCCTTCTTGTCATGGCACTCTCCATTGAATGTTCGGGGTATCGGCGGATTGTCGTCGCACGGGCAACGCTCGCGCATCGGCCGCGACCGCGGCAACGAACGTGCCTGCGCAAGATGCTCTCTATTACCAGTATCGAGTCAACCGCAACAAGGTGGGCTGAATATGGGGATATTATGGGTACAAAACCCGTGTTTCCCGCCCTGGCGCGGCGACGCTCCCCGAATCGGTGCGGGGGCTGATGCCGGTGCGCGCCGATTATCGCCCGGGCGGCGGTGCTTCGGCGGGTCGTTTCAACGACGCGCGTTCGCGCGCCCTCGTCGCCTCCGCGATACGAAGGAATTCGCGAATCACGGCAAGCGTGCGGCGTCGCTGGAGGCACACGACGCGTTCCGTGTAGCGCAGGTCCGTGCCGGAGAGCCGAACCGGCCAAAGACGCGGGTCGGGCCGCAACTCCGCCTCGGAAATCAGTCCGATGCCGAGCCCCGCGGCCACTGCTTCCTTGACCGTCTCGCGGCTGGTGGTCTCGATGAAGTACTCGGGCTCGATACCCGCTTCGACGCAGGCCGCGTCGAAGCGCCGGCGCATCGTCGAGCCCGCTTCGCGCGCGATGACCGGGTGCCGGTCGATCTCCACGAACGGCACCGTCTCTCGTCGATCGAGGGCCCAGGGGTGGTCGCGGTTCACGAAGGCGACGATGTCGAACTCGCTCAGATCCACCGCGTGCAGCGCGTCATCCTCGACGATGCTTCCCTGAATCGAGACGTCGCATCGCTCGGCGGAAAGCCTCTCCTGCACGCGCGCAGTGCTCGCAATTTCGACCGAAACGCGCACCCCCGGGAATCGTTGCCGGAACTCGGCGACCAGGGGCACCGCGATATAGGGCCCGTCGGCGGCGATGTGAAGGGTGCCCTCGGTGAGGCGCTCGTGAGCGCGCAGCAGCTCCGACGCGCGGTCTTCGAGCGCGAACAGCTCGCCGGAGATGGCGGCGAGAGAGCGCCCGAGCTCGGTAGGCTCCACGCCGCGTCCCCGCCGGCGCAGCAGCGCGACATCGTAGGTGGCCTCCAGGGTCTTGATGTTGCTCGTCACCGCCGGCTGGGTGACGAACAGCCGGCGCGCGGCCTCGGTGATGCTGCCGGTGCGCGCAACGGCGTCGAATGCCTTGAGCTGGACAAGATTCATTCGTCGAGATTCCGACGTGGATGATAATTAAGACAGACTAATATGACGCATCAAATTTAGTCAATTGATTTATGTTTCTGCGCCCCGATAATGGCTCTCCAGGACGGTCGTGGATTTCCCGGCGGCCTCGGACAAGGAGACACAAGCCATGTTTGCGAAAGCAGCCACCCGAGTCGGATTCGCGTATGCGGTATCGCTCGTCATCTTGACTGCGCTGCTGCACGCGGTGGCCTGAAATTCGCGCTGAATGCCGGTTCGGGCGGTCCCGGCGCCCCCCGGCTGACGAGACCGCGGCAGCGGGGTCGCCGGAGGTGCCCACCCGCCTCCGGCTCCCGAACGGCGCCGCGGGCGCTGAAGCGGACCCCCGCCCGGCGCATGTCTCGTGACCCGATCGCGAATCAACCCGGCTGCATGGTGCCGACTTCGTCTGACGGTTCCCCGGACGGTTCGATGTCGAATCGTGAAATGTGACCGGGCACGAACCCGTTCGCGGATCGCCGGGCAAGTTCAATCGCGCAGCGTCACCCCCAGGCCGGGCCCATCGAGGGTGCGCATCACGCCGTCCTCGAGGAGGAAGCCGCCGTCGGCCACGTCTCGGGCCAGATCGAGGCTCCCGTCGAGGTCGAGGTAGCGGGTCGCCGGGGAGGAGAACGCGGCGTGGAGCGCGGCGGAGATGCTCACCACGCTCTCGTCCATGCAGCCCCACATGAGCTCGACGCCGGCGATCTCAGCGACGGCGGCGATGCGACTCGCGGCGTGGACCCCGCCGCACTTCATCAGCTTGATGTTGAAGATCCCGCACGCGCGTGGCGGCTCGACGAGCGCGAGCGCGTCGGATTCGTCGAGCAGGGTCTCGTCCGCCGCGAGCCGGTCCTTGACCGCGTCCGGCAGAGCGCGCATCGCGCCGACGTCCACGGCGTTCATCGGCTGCTCCAGGAACTCGATGCCGAGCCCCGCGGTCTCCTCGACGAAGCGCGAGACCTCGTCCGCGGAGTAGCCCTGGTTGGGGTCGACGCGAATCACTACGGCCTCGCCCGCGAAGTCGCGCAGCCGGTGGAGCCGCTCGATGTCGTCGTCGAGCGAATGGCCGAGCTTCACCTTGAGCACCCTGAATCCGCGGTCCAGGTACTCGCCGGCCTCCCGCACGGTCGCGGCGGCATCCTTGATCCCGACGGTGATCGACGTCGGCAGCGACGTGTGGGCGCGGCCGAGCGCATCCGCCAGCGGCACCCCGAGCCGCTTCCCCCAGAGATCGTGCAGCGCGATGTCGACCGCGGCGCGAGCCGCGGGCGCGCCAGGAAAGCGCTCGCGGAGCTCCCGGCACAACGCGGCCAGCTCGTGGACGCTGCGCCCCACGAGCCACTGCAACGCCGGCTCGGCGAGCGCGGCATCGCATGCGTCCCAGGTCTCTCCGGTCACGTACTCCTCGGGCGCCGCGCAGCCGAGCCCGATGGACCCATCTTCGGTCTCGATCCGGACGAACCCGTTGCGCACCGAATCGACGGTCCGGAACGCGATCGCGTACGGACGGGAGAGCTCGAAGTGCTCGGTCCACGTACTGATTCGGCGGATGTTCATCGAGCGTTCCCGGTGCGATGGGCGGATGGTGGAACTTCGGGGCCGCGAGGCGCTCGGCGTGGGGTCCACGACGTTTCCGGTGCAGTGTAGGGCGATCGCGTCAGCGTTTCCCGCCAGCCGCCATTTCTGCCCGATTCGCGTCCGCAGCCGTGAATCGGGCAGAAATGGCGGCTAACCCCGCACCCCGATCAACGCCACGCTCGGCACCGCGATGAGCACCGCGATGACGACACGGCGCGTGATGGCGTCCTCGCGGAACACCGCCGCTCCCAGCAGCAGCGTGAACAGGGGTGCGCAGGCGACGATGGGGGCCACCACGATCAGCCGGCCGTGCAGCAGAGCCGTGTTCAGCACGAGCACCGCGGTGCCGTAGCAGGCGCCGGTGACGAGAAGCCACTTCACGCCTCCCGCCGCGACCGCATCGAACCCGGATCGTCCCGTACGCGCCTGATTGGCGAGCGCCAGCACGAACGACACGCTGTAGGCGACGAGCGCGACGAAGAACGGGCTCGGGATCTCCTCCAGCGCGAGCTTCGAGAACGCGTGCGACAGGCTTCGCACCAGCGCCGCCCCGATCGGAAGCAGGAGCGCGACGAGCGGCCACGCCCGCGACGACTGCCCCCGCCACGAGATCAGGATGACGCCGGCCACGATCCCGACGGAGCCGAGCGCGACCTCCCACGACAGGGTTTCCGCGAGCAGGAACACGCCCAGAGCGACGCCGAACAGCGGGGCGGTCGCGGAGACCGTGGCATTGATCGTCGGTCCGAGGATGCGCGTTCCGGCCATGCCGAGATTGGCCGACACCAGCGGGCGGAAGCATCCGAGCACCACGAGGAGCGGCAGCACCGACGCCGTCCAGTACCAGGCTTCCATGTAGAACGGCGCGGCGAGCCAGTAGATCGAGACGCTGACGCCAATCTGCCACAGCACCGCGGTCTGGGAATCGACGTAGCGCAACGCCACTCGCGAGTACTGGTTGCCGAACGCGAAGAGGATCGCGGCGGCGAGCGAGAGCAGCACCGGGAAGGCGTATCCGTCGTTCACCGCTGGTCGGGATTCTCGATTCTGTCGATGTTCGCAGTCTCGATGTCGTGCGCCGGGCCGGGTGGCGGCAGCGAGGGATACGGGCTGGAACCCAGTGTGCCGGATTCCGCATGCGGCGGGTCGGAGGGAGTTGCCGGCGGTTACCCGCCGACGCTTGAGCACTGACGCTTGAGCGATGGCGCTTGAGCGATGACGCTTGAGCGATGACGCTTGAGCGGTATTCTTGCGAAGTACCGGCAGCGTCGTCCATTGGACAGGCGAACGAAGTCGGTCCATGCCGTGTGAGCCAACCGGAGCGACAGCCCGAAGATGTTCCGCTTCCTGAAACCGGATCGATTCGCCGTCACCGATGCCGTATGGCGCACGGTGCGGCAATCGCTGCCGATCCTGACCACCCTTGCCGAGTCCGACGCCGAGGCGCTCCGGGCGCTGACGGAGTCGTTCCTGCGCGCGAAGTCGCTCGAAGGCGCCGGAGGCCTCGAGCTCGACGACGAGTCGCAGGTGGTGGTGGCCGCGCAGGCATGCGTTCCCATCCTCGAGCTCGGCATGGAGGCGTACGCCGGCTGGCGCTCGGTCATCGTCTATCCGGGCGGGTTCGTGTCGCGCGGCACGTCGACCGACGAAACGGGAGTCGAGCACGAGTGGGCGGAGCCGCGCAGCGGCGAGGCCTGGTCCGACGGCCCGGTCGTCCTTTCATGGGAGGACGTCGCGGCCTCGGGTCGACTGGAGGGCTACAACGTCGTCATCCACGAGATGGCGCACAAGCTCGACATGCTGAATGGCGACGCGAACGGCTTTCCGCCCTTGCACGCCGAGATGGACGGAGCGACCTGGTACCGGGTGTTCAGCGAGGCGTTCGAGGACCTGTGCGCCCGGGTCGAGGCCGGAGAGGAGACCGACATCGACGACTACGCGACCGAGGGGCCGGACGAGTTCTTCGCGGTCACGAGCGAGTACTTCTTCGAGGTGCCGGAGGTCCTCGACGAGTGCTATCCGAAGGTCTACGCCGAGCTGCGTGCCTTCTATCGGCAGAATCCCATGGAGCGCATAACGGCGGCCTACGGTCGATGAAGGGGGGCCGGTGACGCGCCCCTGCGGCGGTCAGCGGTCCAGCTCTTCGGTGTCGATCGACTCCGGGCTGACGTGCCGCACGTCCTTCCCCTTCACCAGGAAGACCACGTACTCGGCGATGTTCTTGGAATGGTCGCCGATCCGCTCGAGCGACTTGATGATGAAGGTCACGTTGATGATGTGCCCCACGTTGCGGGCGTCTTCCATGATGTACGTGGACAGGCGGCGCAGCGCGGCCTGGAACTCGTGGTCCAGCTCGGTGTCGCCGCGGGCGACCTGGATCGCCTTCTCCACGTCGAGCCGGGCCAGCGCGTCGAGCACGTCGCGCAGCATTCTCGTGGCGAGCGTCGACATCCGGAACGTATCGCTGAGGAGCAGAGGATCGGGCGGCGGATTGTCCGAGCTGTAGATGTCGATGGTCATGCGCGCGATGCGTTCGGCCTCGTCGCCGATGCGCTCCAGATCCGTCACCGACTTCCCGAGAGAGAGGATCATGCGCAGATCCTTGCCTACCGGCTGGCGCAGCGCCAGGAGGTTGACGATCTGCTCGTCGGCCTGCACGTCGAGGAAGTTCACGACATGGTCGCGGGCGACCACGTTGCGGGCGGCCTCCGGGTCCGCGTCGCGCAGGGAGTTCATCGCCTTGGCGATCTGGTCCTCGACCAGCCCGCCCATGCGAAGCACGATGCCGTTGAGGTCCGCGAGCTCCTGGTCGAAGCGCTTGAAGATGTGCTCTTCGGAGCTCATCGTGTTCGCCCGTATGTCGTCCGTGCCGGGTTCAGCCGAACCGGCCGGTGATGTAGTCCTCGGTGAGCTTGTGGCGGGGATTGGTGAAGATGTGGTTCGTCTCCCCGACCTCGATGAGCCTGCCGAGGTGGAAGTACGCGGTGCGCTGCGAGACCCGGGCCGCCTGCTGCATCGAGTGGGTCACGATCACGATGGTGTAGTTCTCGCGCAGCTCGTCGATGAGCTCCTCGATGCGCGCGGTCGCGATCGGGTCGAGGGCGGAGCAGGGCTCGTCCATCAGGATCACCTCGGGGCTGACCGCGATGGCCCGGGCGATGCACAACCGCTGCTGCTGCCCTCCGGACAGGCCGGTGCCGGGCTGTTCGAGCCGATCCTCGACCTCGTCCCACAGGCCGGCCTTCTCGAGGCTGCGTTCGACGATCGCGTCGGTCTCGCGCTTGCCGTCGACCAGCCCGTGAATCCTCGGCCCGTAGGCGACGTTGTCGTAGATCGACTTCGGGAACGGATTGGGCTTCTGGAACACCATGCCGACGCGGGCGCGAAGCTGGACGATGTCGAGGCGGGAGTCGTGGATGTCCTCGCCGTCGAGCTTGATGCTGCCCGACACCCGGCAGATGTCGACGGTGTCGTTCATGCGGTTGAGACAGCGCAGGAAAGTCGACTTGCCGCAGCCCGAGGGCCCGATCATCGCCAGGACCTCGTTGCTGCCGATGTCGAGGCTGACATGCTCGATCCCCATCTTGTCCCCGTACATCACGCCGACGTTCCGCGAGGTCATGCGAGGGTTCTCTACCGTGACCTCGCCGACCGTCTCGATGTCGTCCGGCACCGGCTCGGTGAGCGAGGGCGGTTCGGTCGTCGGCAGCGGGGGCGGCGTCGAGGTGGTCATCTGCTCGGCGGTTACGCTCATCTCCGGCTCCTGGAGTAGCTGCGTGGGTCGGGTCGGCCGCAGCCGCGATCCGACGGATGACGGCTTCGAGCTCGTTCGCGCATGTCCGGCTACCAGCGGCGCTCGAACCGCCGGCGCAGGATGACCGCGAGCGCGTTCATCGTGATCAGGAACGCGAGCAACACCATGATCGCGGCCGACGTGCGCTCCACGAACGCCCGTTCCGGACTGTCCGCCCACAGGAAGATCTGGACCGGGAGCACCGTCGACGGGTCGAGCGGGCCACCCGGGATGTCGACGATGAACGCGACCATGCCGATCATCAGGAGCGGCGCCGCTTCGCCGAGCGCCTGGGCCATGCCGATGATCGTCCCGGTGAGCATTCCGGGCATGGCGAGCGGCAGCACGTGGTGGGTGATCGTCTGCATCTTCGATGCGCCCATTCCCAGCGCGGCCTCGCGGATGGATGGCGGAACCGACTTCAGGGCGGCGCGGCTCGCGATGATGATGGTGGGCAGCGTCATCAGGGTCAGGACGAGCCCTCCGACCAGGGGCGCGGAGCGCGGCAGTCCGAAGAAGTTGATGAACACCGCGAGGCCGAGGAGCCCGAAGATGATGGAGGGCACCGCGGCGAGGTTGTTGATGTTCACTTCGATGAGGTCCGTCAGCCGGTTGGTGGGAGCGAACTCCTCGAGATAGACGGCGGCCGCAACCCCGATGGGGAACGAGAGCACCAGGGTGACGAGCAGGGTGTAGAAGGAGCCGACAGCGGCGCCGCGGATGCCCGCCAGCTCCGGCTCGCGCGAGTCACCGGCGGTGAAGAACGTGGTGTTGAACCGCTTCTCGATGCGCCCGGCCTCCTCGAGGGACGTCACCCATGCGACCTGGTCGTCCTTGACGCGCCGCTCCGCTTCCGGGGCGTTGCGGTCGATGTGGCCCTTGATGAGCATGTCGATGTCGTCGTCGGCCGGCACCCACACGCGCTGGGTCCGGCCGATGATTCCGGGATCGGCGATCACGCGTTCGCGAAGCATGAAGCCTGCGCCCGAGCTCACGATGCCGTACAGGGCGCGCTTCGCCTTGCGTCCCTCCACGTCCGGGAACATGTCCCGCATCGTCTTCTTGACCAGACCCGAGTAGTTCGCGGCCGACATCGAGGCGGCGTCCCGGGCCTCTCCGATCCCGAGCACCTCGGGGTCGTAGGTGACCTCCAGCTCGATGAAGGTCTGCTGGAACGCGGTGTACCCGTTGCCGAAGATGCTCACGAACAGGGTTGCGAGGGCGGCGACCGCAAGCGTGATGGCGATGACCCCGTAGGCGCGGAAACGGCGCTCCGCGCTCCTGCGCTTCGCAATGCGCCGGGCCATCGCTTCGGTGGTGTGGACGATTGCGTTCATCGGCGGCGTCCGAGCTTGTCGCGACGGATCATTCGTACTGCTCCCGGTACTTCCGCACCACCTGCAGCGCGATGACGTTGAGGCAGAGCGTCATGGTGAACAGGACGAGCCCGAGCGCGAAGGCGGCCAGCGTCTTCGGGCTGTCGAACTCCTGGTCTCCCACCAGCAGGGTGACGATCTGCACCGTCACCGTGGTGACCGCCTGGAGTGGGTTGGCGGTCAGGTTCGCGGCGAGGCCGGCCGCCATGACCACGATCATCGTCTCGCCGATGGCGCGAGAGATCGCGAGCAGCAACCCCCCCACGATGCCGGGCAGCGCCGCGGGCAGGACCACCTGGCGAATCGTCTCCGAGCGCGTGGCGCCGAGTCCGTACGACCCGTCGCGAAGCGCCTGGGGGACGGCGTTGATGACGTCGTCGGACAGCGACGATACGAAGGGGATGATCATCACCCCCATGACGAGGCCGGCCGCCAGCGCGCTCTCGCTCGCCACGTCCAGTCCGATGATCGCCCCGCTGTCGCGTATCACCGGTGCGACGATCAGGGCGGCGAAGAAGCCGTACACGACGGTCGGCACGCCGGCGAGGATCTCCAGGGTGGGCTTCGCGACCGAACGGAACGCGGGCGAAGCGTACTCGGCGAGATGGATGGCCGCGAACAGCCCGATCGGCGCCGCGACCAGCATCGCGATGAACGAGATGAGCAGGGTTCCGGCGAACAGCGGAATCGCGCCGAACGCACCGGAGGAGCCCACCTGGTCCTCCCGGATCGCCATCTGCGGACTCCAGTCGAGGCCGAACAGGAAGTCCGTGATCCCGACGTGGTCGAAGAAGCGGATGGCCTCGAACAGCACCGAGAGAACGATGCCGAGGGTGGTGAAGATCGCGATGGTCGAGCTCGCGATCAGCAGGACCCGCACGATCTGCTCGACCTGATTCCGCGCCCGGAGCGTCGGCGATACCCGGCGCCACGCCAGGCCCAGCCCTGCCATGGCAACCGCGAGCACCACCACCGCCGACGCGGCGGCGCCCGTACGCCGCAAATCGATGTACCGGTCGGCGGCCGCGCGCATCTCCGGCACGATCTCCCCGGAGACGATGTTGCCCTCGGCGAGGTTGCGGATGTCGTTGATGACGAGGTTCAGCCGTTGCGGTGGCAGTGCCCGGGTTTCCTCGGGCAGACTCGATACGACGAGGTTCTCGACGATCGTCGGCTCGAACGCCGACCACAGGCCAAGCACGATGACCGCCGGGAGCCCGCACCACAGTGCGGTGAGGCCTCCGTAGTAGGTCGGCAGCGAGTGCAGGTTGCGCGTGCCGCCGACGGAGGCGGAAACGGCGAACGCGCGCCGCCGACCGAGGTGAAATGCCGCCGCGGCAAGCGCGAGGAGCACGATGACGAGGGCCGTGGGGGACATCGTCTCAGGTCTCGGTCGGGCCGCCCGCACGGCCCGACTCGCTCACCCGCCCGAAGCCGGTGAAATACGGGGTCAGGTCACTGGTCCGGGGAAATTCCACGACACCGTGCATCCACTCCATCGTGTACTTCGATTTCGACGCCGGCCGCGACCGCGGCCGGCGCCGACTTCCGGGCCGGGGACGAGTCCGCCTGTCGTCCCCGGCCGTCCTCCTCGAATGCGAGGTTCAGAGGACCACGTTCGACATGCTCTTCACGTCGGTGCCGAACTTCATCCGCTCCTCTTCCGGCATCGGAATCATGCCCTTGTCGGCGAGGTAGCCGTCGGGGCCCCAGGCCTTGTCGCTGGTGAACTCCGCCAGGTACTCCTTCACGCCGGGAACCGTTCCGATGTGCGCCTTCTTCACGTAGAAGTAGAGCGGGCGCGAGACCGGATAGGACTGATCGGCGATGTTCTCGAACGTCGGCTCCACGCCGTCGACCATGGCCCCCTGGATCTTGTCGGAGTTCTGGTCGAGGAAGCTGTAGCCGAACACGCCGAACGCGGTGGGGTTGGCGTCGAGCTTCTGCACGATCAGGTTGTCGTTCTCGCCCGCTTCGACGTACCCGCCGTCCTCGCGCACGGTGTGACAAATGGCCTTGTACTTCTTCTTGTCCCGCTTCTTCATCGCCTTGATCCAGTCGATCTTCTTGCAGCCGCCCTCCAGCGCGAGCTCGGCGAAGGCATCGCGCGTGCCGGAGGTGGGAGGGGGTCCCAGCACTTCGATCTTCGTGTCGGGCAGCGACGCGTCGACATCGCTCCACTTCATGTACGGATTGGGCACCAGGGTCTCGCCGCCGTTCGGGTCCGGGACGTCCTTCGCCAGCGCGAGGAAGATCTGCTTGCGCGAGATCGAGACGGGCTCGGATATTCGGGAGTTCGCAAATACGATCCCGTCGTAGCCGATCTTGACCTCGAGGATGTCGTTCACACCGTTGCCGGCACACTTCTCCACCTCGCTCTGCTTGATCCGGCGCGAGGCGTTGGTGACGTCGGGGTGCTCGATGCCCACGCCGGCGCAGAACAGCTTGAGGCCGCCGCCGGAGCCGGTGGACTCGATCTTCGGGGTCTTGAAGTCGCTGGTCTTGCCGAACTGCTCGGCGACCACGGTGGCAAAGGGATAAACGGTCGACGAGCCGACGATGCTGATGTAGTCGCGGGCCTGGACCTGGCCCGCGACGGCGGTCGCGACCGCCGCGAGGATGAGCGTACGCTTCATGTGTGGTTCTCCAGGGATGAGGAAATGGCGAAGAAGATCGGTACGTTCGAAGGTGGGAAGGCCCGGGCAACCGGCGCCGCCCGGGCCAGCCTGCCTTCCCCGAGCGTTATATCGGCGCCCCGTGACAACGGTCGGACGCCGGTGTGACATTCGCGTGACACGCAGATGACGATTCCCGACCTGCCGGTTGCGGCCGACCTTCCAATCGCCGACAAGGCGCAGAACATTGCTCGCGCGGTTGCCGAGCATCCGGTGACCCTGGTGGTCGGCGCGACCGGCTCGGGCAAGAGCACCCAGCTCGCGAAGATCTGTCTCGCCGCGGGCAGGGGTGCCGGCGCGATGATCGGCCACACGCAGCCCCGGAGGATTGCCGCGCGCAGCGTCGCGGCCCGCATCGCCTCGGAGCTCGGCACCGGACTCGGCCGGCTCGTCGGCTACCAGGTGCGGTTTCGCCGGCACACCGCGCCGGACACCCGCGTCAAGCTGATGACCGACGGCATCCTGCTCGCCGAGATCCAGGGCGACCGCAACTTGCGCGCCTACGACACCCTCATCATCGACGAGGCGCACGAACGGACGCTGAACGTCGACTTCGTCCTCGGCTATCTGCGCCGGCTCGTGCGCCGGCGTCCGGACCTTCGCGTCGTCGTGGCCTCGGCCACGCTGGAGGTGGACAAGCTGCGTGCGTTCTTCGACGAGGCGCCGGTCATCGAGGTGGAGGGCCGGACCCACCCCATCGAGATCCGGTACCGGCCCGGCGAGGAGGGAGACGACGTCCCGGAGAAGGTCGCGGGGGCGCTTCAGGAGATCGGCGACGAGCCTGGCGACGTGCTCGTGTTCCTGTCCGGCGAGCGCGAGATTCGGGAGACCGAGGCCCGGCTGCGGCACCTCGGGCTGCCGAATACCGAGCTCTTTCCCCTCCATGCACGGATGTCCGCGGCGCGCCAGCAGGCGTTGTTCGCGCCCGCCGCCCGCCGCCGCGTGGTGCTCGCGACGAACGTCGCCGAGACCTCACTGACCGTGCCCGGCATCCGCTTCGTGGTGGACGCGGGCACCGCCAGGGTGAGCCGGTACGCGCACCGCACCGGCGTGCAGCGGCTGCCGGTGGAGCCGATCTCGCGGGCGTCGGCCGATCAGCGTGCGGGACGATGCGGGCGGGTCGGGCCCGGGGTATGTGTGCGGCTCTACGACGAGGCGGACTTCGAGGCCCGGCCCGCCTTCCCGGAGCCCGAGATTCGACGCTCCGACCTCGCGGCGGTGCTGCTGCGCATGCTCTCGCTCGGCATGCACGACGTGACGCGCTTCCCGTTCATCGATCCTCCCGATCGGCGCCACGTCAACGACGGCCTGCGGCTCCTGCGCGAGCTGGGGGCGATCGACGCCGACGGCGAGCTGACGAAGATCGGGCGCCGGCTGGCGCGGCTGCCGCTCGACCCGAGAATCGGCCGCATGCTGCTCGAAGCGGACGCGCTCGGCTGCGTCGCCGACGTGCTGGTCATCGCGAGCTTCCTGAGCGTGCCCGATCCCCGCGAATGGAGCCCCGGGCGCAAGTCCGCGGCCCAGGCCGCCCAGGGCCGCTTCGCGGATACGCGCTCCGACTTCCTCGGAATCGTCAACCTCTGGCGCCGCTTCCGGTCGGTGGCGAAGGATCCGGGCGAGTCGATGCGCCGGTTCTGCCGGCGGCACGCCCTCTCGCCGGCCAGGATGCGCGACTGGCTGGACGTGCACGGCCAGATCCTCGACATCTGCCGAGAGCTCGGAATCCGACCCCGCGGGTTCGGAGCCTCGCCGGGACGGATCCACCGGGCGCTCCTCACCGGTCTGCTTCGCTGCGTCGGCGCCCGCACGCCGGAGGGAGGGTACTCGGGCCTTCGCGGGACCGCGTTCCGGCTGGCCTCGGGCTCGGTGCTCCACCCGGCCGTCGCGCCATGGATCGTCGCAGCCGAGATCGTGGAGACGGACCGCGCGTACGCGTTCGTGGCCGGTGGGATCCGCGCGGAGTGGGTTGAGAAGGCGGCCGGCGATCTGGTGCGCCGCACCCACTTCGACGCGCACTGGGATGCGCGTCGCGCCGAGCCCATGGTGTTCGAGCAGGTCGCGCTTTACGGACTGACCCTCGTCGCCCGCCGCCGGGTGCGGTTCGCGCCGGTGAGCCGGGACGGCGCGCGCGAGGTCTTCGTGCGTTCCGGGCTGGTCGAGGGCGGATACGAGTGCGCCCATGCCTTCATGGGGCGCAATGTCCGGAAGCTCGCGCGGCTTCGCGTCGTGGAGCACAAGCTGCGCAGCCCGGGCGCGGTGGTGAGCGACGATGCGGTGTTCGCGTTCTACGATGCCCTGATCGCGTCACATGTCGTGGACGGGCGAACCTTCGAGGAGTGGCTCTCGGGGCTCGGCGAGGACGGGGCCCGTGTGCTGGAGCTTCGCCGCGAGGACATCGCGTCCGGCGTGCGTCTCGCTCGCGAGGCGGATTTTCCCGACGTGCTCGGGGTCGGCGACCAGGCGTTGCGGCTCTCGTATCGGTTCGCTCCCGGCGAGGACTACGACGGACTGACGGTGACGATCCCGTACGACGTGCTGGTCGATCTCGATCCCGGCCGGTTCGAGTGGCTCGTGCCGGGGATGCTGGAGGAGAAGGTGCTTGCGCTCCTGCGCGCCCTGCCCAAGAGTGTTCGCCGGGCGGTGATGCCCCTGGCCGGCCTGGGAAGGGAGTTCGTCGCCGGGGCGCGGTTCGGGAGCGGCTCGCTGAACGAGTCGCTCGC